>Ga0247608_10005498_pt1 | contig 13665 bp, 12 predicted proteins | sample 176DNAGHGlowgp2_FD_193490 | JGI IMG/M metagenome (GOLD analysis project Ga0247608, IMG submission 193490) | Sheep rumen microbial communities from Palmerston North, Manawatu-Wanganui, New Zealand - 1766 DNA GHGlow gp2 | ecosystem: Host-associated > Mammals > Digestive system > Stomach > Rumen ...
TTATCTCTGTGAAACATTACTTGAATCTTTTCACTACCGTCCATGATAGTTCAGAAAGATAATTTTCCAAAACTACGATAAAGCATCAGTCTTCATGCAGTCTTTACTTGTTTTTCAGGAGCAGGAATAATTACTTCAATTTCTCTCATTTCTTTATTTCAGTATTCAGCTACGATTTTTGCGATAGACTGTTGTTTATCAAAATGTTGAGCGAAAGGTACTACCCCCAATTTTTTCATTTTCTCAATCTTTTGGATACGAACATCTCTTTCTGATAACTGTTCCATAATATTTTAATCAAATAGTAAAAAACTAATCTGAATGATAGTTTTATGATAATTAAATGCAAGAAAAATCAGATTTTTTCAAAACAAAAAAGGTCTCCTTATTGGGAGACCTCTAATTTTATAAATCTAGTCCTATTGATAGATTTTCATTGCATCGGCAGCTTCTTTTGAATTATTGAAGAATTTTTCTCCATTTGAAATGTAAACAGTTTTACCTTGAGCATTTAATGCAACAATAATCTCATCAAAAATCACTTGTAAAATCATATTTAGATTCTTTTTCCAAGTTTCATAACTTTCAGGCTTTTCAGCCTTACGTTTAGCTAAACCTTCTTTGTAATCATCCCAAGTCATTTTTAGATCAAATCATTTCATAAGACCTTTCCCAAGAAGAGAAAGTGAATTATAGAATCCATCAACGAATGTATTGAAAACAACTCCAACTTTATCATCGATAACATTAATAGTCACCTGATTATCTTGAATTGCTAAGATTTGTTCTTCAATAGCTGGAGTAACTACAGGAGCGATTTCTCCTGGGGTTTTATCATTTACTCCTAATGGAATAAAGTATTTTGATCCATATTGCTCTTTAAAATGTGCTAATAGTTTTGCAGCTCCTGTCTCAACTGCTTTTGTAATCGTAGGTGTTAATTCAGACATGATAATATAAATTAAAGTATAAAAAAGTTATAATAAGATTCTGAACTACTTTTTCTCAAAGAACTCAATAGCTCTAGCTAATTCTTGATGATCCTTAGCATATTCATGAATATCAATTCACTTATTGAAAGCTTCACAAGCTTGAACCATAGCAGTAGCACCAGCTTTAGTTCCATCTGGATGTGCATGAGTACCTGCTCCCATTGTAGTAATGAAATCAGCATTTCACATCAAATCCATAAATGGTTTTAACAATACAGGATTTAAACCTCCAGATACGATTGGACAACATTTCTTAATTCCTCTCCAACTGTCATCAATCAGAATTTCCATATTCTTTTTATCGATTTCATTAATTCCGATTAAATCTTCGTCTTGAGGAGAAATCTTAGTCCAAGACTGCTCAAATGTATGTCACATATCTGTGAAGTATCTGATTTCGTGAGCAGCAGTTACATCTTCTCCTGGAGTTCCTGCCATTTTACCAACTCCAGCAGTTCCTGTGTGAATTCCACTGGCTCCAGCGAGTCTAGCAAACTTAGAAAGAACTAATACTGAATATCCAATTGGATTTTCAGGTCTGGTATAAGCTCCATGTCCAGCTCTGTGGAAATGGATAAACACATCAGGGTAGTGTCTTCTAAGAGTTTGAACAGCCATCCATCCGGCAGTAGTTCCATCGATAAGGAATGCATAACTTCCTGGCTCGAATCCAGCATTTCTAATTATTTCGCATCTTTCAAGCATTGTATCGAAATCTGCTGCAGAAACGTTGAAAGAGTGAATTTTCTTTTGTCCAGTTTCTTTTACAGCTTTATCCATAGCTTCTTTTACGTGAGCTACCATTTTATCATAAGGACAGAAATCTTGATCTGCTTGAGGTTCATCATTTTTTACGAAATCTCCACCTCCTACCCAGAAATCATAACAAACTTCTGCATATTCAGCAGATGAAAGTCCCATCTTTGGTTTTACGATAGTTCCAAGGATAGGTCTATCATAAACGTTAAGATATTTTCTCATATCATCAAGAGTATAGCTTGGTCCATCGTATTGTTCCAACATTACAGGAGGAAACCATACATCGATTAGTTTTAATGCTTTTACATCTCCCATTCCAAAGATATTTCCAGCGATATAAGTGAAAATATTCTGAATATTTCCATTTCTATCAAATAATCTCCATGGGAAAGCTATCTTTACCATTTCAGCTTCTACATCTACTTCATAAACTAGAGCATTCAAAAGCCTAGCATAAGGAGTTTCTGTTTTTACTGGAAAATTTGTTCCTGTACTTGATTCACTAGCTACTTCACAAGCTGCTTGTAAAATATTTTTCTTACCAGCTGGAACGAGATGATAAGAAGCTAGCATATAATCACCATTTGTAGCTTTATCACCTAATTCTAGGTCAACATAAGCTCTTTGGTGATCATTTAATGAATTTAATAATTCTTCAATTGTCATTTTGTTTTTATATAAAATAAAATCTGAATCTATTATAATTATAAGCGAAAATCATTTTAATGCAAATTTTCAATCAGATTTTACCAACCAAAATTAATTTTAAATTATTTCTTATTGTCTTTTTTGTAAAAATATATATGATATACGATATATAAATTCATTCATACGTTTTATTATTTATTAATTTTAACGAATGATTTCCCAAGAATTATTGAGATCTGCAATATGACTCATAGATTATTATGAAGAGAAACAGCGCAAAATAAATCGCGAAACGTTTTGCCAGAATTGTGAATCTTGAATTTATATAGAAAATTGTAAGAATTGTCTTTTTAATGTTTTATGTGCTTATGAAATACCAGATATTCAAGATAGTTCTGATTTATAATATTGATAATAAATATAAAACAAAAAATACAATAAAATTATGAGAATTTTCGAAGAATTTTGCATGCCTAAATGGATGATGAATCATTTTCCACCAGGGCAGGAAGATCAGGCGTCAAGTGAAATTATTGTGCCTACAGGGATCTTCACAATCTTGGGAGTCTTAGTTGTGTGTTGTAATTTTTACGGAACTGAATGGAGAAACTTAGCTCTATTAGTTTCGTGTGTGATTATCATTCTTGTTGCTGGGTTTATATATTGGGTCTTGGCTCAAACAGATTTACTCAAGAAAAAGAGAAATAATACTCACTAATGCCAAATTTACAGGTCTAGGGCAGTATCATGCCCTAGATTTTTTTATAAAAATCAAAAAAAGGCTGACTCAATCACGAATCAACCTTTTTCCTTATCTAAATAATTAATTATTCATCATCATCAGATTTTATAGTTCCAGCTCTTTCGGCTATAATCTTTTTTGCAAGAGCTTCAGGAACTTTTTCATAATTAGACATTTGCATTGTATATTGAGCTCTACCTTGAGTATTAGATCTTAAGTCTGTAGAGTATCCAAACATCTCAGCTAATGGAACTTTTGCTTCAATAGCAGTAGCATTTCCTCTTGGAGTTTGTCCAAGGATAAGTCATCTACGAGAACTAATATCTCCCATAACTGTACCTACATATTCTTCAGGTGTAACTACTTCAACTGACATTATAGGTTCTAGAAGAACTGGACCAGCTTTGAAGAATGCATCCTTCATAGCTTTGTGAGTTGCAACTTTGAATGATACTTCTGAAGAATCCACATCATGGTAAGATCCGAAGAAAGGAATAACTTTAACATTGATAATTGGATATCCAGCCAAAAGTCCTTGAGCAACTACTTCTCTAGCTCCTTTATCAATAGCAGGTATGAATTCGTTAGGGATAACTCAACCTTTAATTTGAGATTCGAAATCGTAAATTTTCTCATCATTCTTTTCGAGTTTCAATACAACATGTCCGTACTGTCCACGTCCTCATGACTGTTTCTTGAATAATCATTCTCATTCAACGTTTTGAGTGATAGTTTCTCTGTAAGCTACCTGAGGAGCTCCAGTATTAACTTCAACTTTATGTTCTCTTCTCATTCTCTCGATAAGTACCTCTAGATGCAATTCTCCCATTCCAGAGATAATAGTCTGACCACTTTCTTCATCTGAATGGTATGTGAAAGTAGGATCTTCGTATGATAATTTTGCAAGAGCAAGTCCCATCTTTTCTTGATCACCTTTTGATTTTGGTTCAACGGCGATTGAGATAACTGGCTCAGGGAATGTCATACTTTCCAAAACTATAGGATTCTTTAGATCACATAATGTGTTTCCAGTTCTAGTATCTTTTAATCATAGGAAAGCACAAATGTGTCCGGCAGATATTTCAGTAATTTCTTCCCTCTTATTGGCATGCATCATCAAAAGTCTTCCAACTCTTTCTTTCTGCCCTGTAATAGGATTCAAAAGCATATCTCCGGATTTGATAACTCCTGAGTAAACTCTAACATAAGTTAAAGTACCTACGAAAGGATCGGTCATAATCTTGAAAGCGATAGCAGAAGCTGGTTGATTTACATCAGATTTTCTAGTAATTTGTTTCTCTGGATCATCTGGATCAGTTCCAACGATTTCACCTCTATCCAATGGAGAAGGTAAGAAATCTACAACAGCGTCAATCATTAATTGAACTCATTTATTTCCAAGAGCAGATCCACACATTACTGGGAATAAGTCTCCAGAACAAGTTCAGATTCTGATAGCTTTTTTAAGTAATTCTACAGGAATTTCTTCTCCTTCAAGATATTTTTCAGCTAATTCATCATCGTAAATAGAAACTCTATCTATCAAAGCTTCTCTGTATTCTTCAGCTTTAGCTTTTAACTCTTCAGGAATTTCGTGTTCTACAACATTTACTCACTTTTCTCATTCGAAAGTGTAGTATTTCATGTTAACTAGACTTACAACTCCAGCAAAAGTATCTGAAGCACCATTTGGTAATTCAATAGGAATTGCTTTGTCAGTTAATCTTTCTTTAATAGTTTCAACTGAATTGTAGAAATCTGCTCCCATTTTATCCATCTTGTTAACGAAGATCATTCTAGGAACATTATATTTGTCAGCCTGTCTCCATACAGTTTCAGTTTGAGGCTCAACTCAAGCCTGTCCATCAAGTAATGCAACAGCACCGTCAAGTACACGTAAAGATCTTTCTACTTCAATTGTAAAGTCAACGTGCCCTGGTGTGTCGATGATGTTAATATGATGACCTTTCCAGAAACATACAGTAGTAGCTGATGTAATAGTAATTCATCTTTCTTTTTCCTGGTCCATCCAGTCCATTTGAGATTCTCCATCGTGAGTTTCTCAGATTTTATGTGTTCTTCCTGTATAGAAAAGAATTCTTTCAGTAACAGTAGTTTTACCGGCATCGATGTGCGCCATGATACCTAGGTTTCTCACTTTGTCGAGAGGGGTAATGTCTGCCATAGTTAATAAAATTTAAAGATAATAAAAATCTCGCATTCATTTATATAAATGTGCTGTTTATTTTCAAGTTGAAAATATCATGCAACATCATCTAATTAATATCTTTAATTTCGATTCACTCATAATAATACTTCAGAATCTGATCATAAGTCATTCATTGTTGTGCAAATCGTTCAGCTCCTTTTCAAGCTAATCAAACTCAATGTCATACAAAGTCATCACAACTATTAAAATCATAAACTGATTTTAGATATGGAGTATCAGTCCATCACCATTTTTCTTCAGCAGATAAAGTAAATCCAGCAGAACAGTTAAAGTATGGTAAAATAGGTAAATATCCATCATACATTACAATTTTATTTTTTGTATCATTTAAAGCTTGATACCATTTTGTTAAAGTTTTTTCCAATCATGCTCATACATATTTTTGGAAGAAATTTGGATCATCAATTGCTGTATAATTTGCATCAGGTAAAACGTTTGGATGTATGTTTTCTTTGTTCATATAAAATAATGCATAATTTTTTGAAATCATGGCCATAACTTTATTTTTTTCTAGCGTCTCTGTATCATTTGTTTCAACTATTCATTTCATATATTCAGAAAATGGTAGTGTGTTTATTACAATAAAATCAGATTCCTGTCATCCATTTTTCAATGGATAAGATCACTTCTCAAAAGTGAGACTACCTTTAAATGTATTCCAGGGGATTCATAGATAAGATTTACGATTATAATTAGAAATTTTGACTATTCAATTACTTACTGAAGATTTCACAGTTACGGTATTAGCTGATAATATACGGTCAGAATTGATATGAATTTTATTAGTTAAGAAAGTTAAATTAGCTCATGTCCAGTAATAATTTACTCCATCAATATTAAATATACAATTCATATCACACATAATCTGAAAACTATCATATTCTGTAGAAAGTTCATATAATAGAACTGAAATATCCTGATTTAATAAACTTTTTACATTGTTAATTGTGTATTTTTTTGTAATTTTAGATATTTGATTAGTAGCTTTAGTTAATTTTCATTTAAAATTGTCTCTAGCAAGTTTCGCTGCTTTTTGAAGAACTTCTGGATCTTTACTTTTTAAATCAGATAAACGTTTTGAAAAATCAATTGTCTTAGATGTATTTTGTTTTAAACTTAAATTGGAATTAATTTGTTTACTTTGATTATTATTGGATTTCTTTAATTCGTTTGTCCATTTTGCAGGTAAATCCACATTTCCAACAGTTCATCTCTTCATCCTAAGTAAAACTTCATCTCTAATCTGTGGTAAATATTTGTATAAATTAGTTCCAGGACAAGCAGTAGATTTTACATTTTTATGTCACATAATATTTGGATTCTTCTCCGCTACTACATAAGGCTCTTCTTTTGTGTTTGTTGAAAATGTATAAGTATATCCATGAGGGTCTATATGATAATATTTTGCTATAGCAGTAGTTAGGTTGACCAAAGATTTCATTTGTTCAAGAGTTGGAGTATCGTATTGAAAATTTCACATTAATGCAATTCATATTGATGTTACATTATTATTAGAAGCATGCATTCATACAGCTCATTCTCCACCAGCACGTCATTCATAAATATTTCACATTTGATCGATTAAAAAGTTGTATCCTATATCTCCAAAATCACGGTTGATTGTATGATATTTGTAGATATCTTGAATTTGTTTTTTTACATCATTTATTGTTCGATTTGGGTCGTAATCCACAGCAGTATGATGGATTATTATTTTATTTTTATGATAATTAAAATAATCTGGATAAATTAGATAATGGTTTCAAAACATTAGATTTGATGATTCATATTTTCGTTCAAGTGGAAAATTCTTTGTCATCCAAACATTACGTATATTTGAAATATTTTCGGCTTTTATTTGTTCTTCAGTTTTCTCTCATTTTGAAGAACTATTAGTTGGTCTAGGAGTACTACGAAATCTGATAGATTCATCAGCTCACCACTCAGCACGAGAAATTATTGTAACTCACGGTAGATTCCAATTCGCTGCAAAATTTATATTTCACAAGAAAAATCAAATTATAAACAAAGAAAAAAATCAGATTTTGCTCAAGATTCTCATCATAAAACTTATTATCAAATAAACACACAACAACTTTATAAATTTTTTATCGATAAATGCAAATAAATGGGTCAATAAAATATCACTATATTTTTAATTGACATTTTTACATTTATCATTATATATAACGAATATTGTCGAACAAAATAACCAACAAAATGAAAGAGACTATCATTATCAGGAGTGTTAGAGTTGCTCTAGTATTAGCAATTCTCTGTGCAAGCATGTATCTAACATGCTTCAGGCATTACTCATTCGTTATTCTAATTTTAGTTAGTCTATTCTTCTTGGATGCTTCCGACTCAATGCTGGTATGGAGGCTTAAGAGAATTGAAGATCCTCGGATGAGAGCTTCCTTTATCTATGCCTATTTGATTGCTACATTAGCTGGTGTGGTATCGGTTGTTTATGCATTAATATCTACAGTTGGGCCTGAAATGGGGGAATATTCCATTACATTGTCCGCTATAGATACTAGTGCGTTAAGATCTATAGCTGGGATAATGATGGAAAATCCGTTCAAATTGTACTGGTTAATTTATTCTGTCCTTATTGTAATCTTCTCGTTCCGGTATTATGTGATTGTAGTAAGAGTAATGGCAAGGTATCTAGATGTAGATGACGAATGCTAGCGGTTGAATTCAGCCGCTAGTTTTTTTACTTATAATTTAAAACATTTGACATTAATACAAATTTCCCTATTCTAAATAGGAAGCATATTTATTTCATAATTCATACCATAAATGAAGATATTATGAAGTTTTAATACAAAACTTGATGAACATGAATTATACGATGCAATACAAGAAAATGGACAATGAAGCGCGATTTTAACCAAGAAACATCGAATATTTTTAATTCGTCCAATGGTATGGATGCTTTTTGCATTTATTGCATGCTGACTTTTAATTTGGTTTGCTTATAGCCAATTTTATAATCCAGAATATATGCGAATCTTTTGGGTTATGACAATTCTATATTCAACAGTGACTCTTACACGATGTATGCATAGTTTGATGATGATTATGTATGATATTAAGAGCCAAATATATAATAAAAATGGATATATAGATAAAATCGATGAAGGTGATTTAAAAGATTGAAAATACGAAATGTTTCTAAAACATACATTTGTATCAGCAATATTGCAAGTAATACTGATGATATTGAATGTAGCAGTGTCATTCCTTGCTGAGACCGATGCAACCTCAAATATTTTACTAAATATTGTATGAGTTTTAGTAAATATAGGTTTCTTATTTTTATTATATAAAGTGCTAGATAGAATCATCGATTATGAAATGGATTTTAATATTTTTACAGTGGATCAATTTATGATATTTCGTCAGCATGGATTCTTTAAAACAGAGAGCATGAATATAGCTACATCTACAATTAAAATAGTAAGAGAATCTAAAAGCTGAGTTTTATGATCGTTACTTGATTATGGAAAAGTTTCCATTCATCCAGAATGAAATATGTCATCAGGTTCAAAAGCAATCGAACTATTCTATGTACCAAAAACAAAATCATTAACTAGAAAATTAAACGAATTCATTGAAAAATCAAAAGAATGAAAAAATATTTCAGTTATGTCTTAAAATACTAAAATTTCTCCGGTACTTTTTTAGAAAATTTATGTCCTGGAAATATCCACTTTAAAAATAATTTACGATGGATATCGCTTGGTCAGTATTTTTCTAGTAATTCTTTATGCTCTTTAGTTCCATATCATTTATGTTTATCAAAAATATATTTAGCATATTTTTTAGGTAAAGATTCCATTATCCTATCACGTGAAACCTTGGCTACAATTGAAGCCATTCAAATTTCTTTTATTTTTGCATCTCATGAAATGATAGTTTCAATATCCCAGAATGGAAACATCTTTTTCAATCAAAAATCACGGTTTCCATCCATAACTAATTTAATTTTTATTCATTTAGAATTTAATTCTGAAAAATAATTTAAAACATCAGTATATTTCAGATTTGCCTTTATTTTTGTAGCTAATGGATTTGGCAATTCATTCTTAATTTTAATTTCAGGAAATAATTGATTAAAAATTTGAATCATTCACCTAAGAATTGCACAGTGTAGGGCATTACTCATCCCATATTTATCAATTTCTGTTGCTGTCATCCATGCAGGAGTAGAAATGATTTTTCAATCAGATTTTAAGTCTTCTATATATTCAAAAAGTTCTTCTCTTTTAGATTCAGAGATTTGTTTACTATCACAGAAGGGGAGTAACTCCTTTTTAGAAAGTTTTTGAATGGGACAAATAAGTCATATAAAAAGTGGGCCCGCTAAAGGTCATCTTCCTGCTTCATCAAAATATACTATAAAAGTCTGATCTTTCATAATTACACTAACTAATTAAATAAAATAAAAAAACAAGATATTTTCATCCTGTTTTTTACAAGAATTTAAAATATGTTATTCTATTACTCTATGAATTTCATCTAAAGTTGTTTCTCATCTCAAGACTTTTATAATTCAGTCTTCTTGTAGTTTGACAAATCAATTTGCACGTGCTTTAGTTAATATTCATGCTTCAGTTTCTCTATCAATGATAAGATTTCTCATATCATCAGTAATTTCTAAAGCTTCCAAAATCGCCAATCTTCATTGATATCATGTTTCATTACATTGAGCACATCACGCAGATGTGATAAGAGTTCAGTCAAATGCTGGTAAATCGGAAATTCAAGCATCATTTAATCTTTTTAATGCTTGTTCAATTTCAGTTTGTTCAGCATAAGTTGCAGGTCTTTTTGTACTACAATTTGGACAAACTCTACGAACTAGACGCTGCCCTAGAACAAGTTGGATAGCAGGTGCTAGTAAATATGGTTCAACTCCCATTGAAAGCAAACGAGGAATGGATGCAATTGATGAATTTGTATGCAAAGTAGTGAAAACTAAGTGTCCAGTTAGTGCTGCATTTACAGCGATATCTGCGGTCTCTTTAGATCTAGTTTCTCATACTAATATTATATCAGGATCGTGACGCAATATAGCTTTTAATCCAGTTTCATAATCATAATTTTTTGCATAATTGATTTGAGATTGTTGTATTCATGGCATCTCATATTCAATAGGATCTTCTAATGTAATTATCTTATTGGTTCATTTATTCAAATAATTTAAGATTGAATATAGAGTAGTAGTTTTTCATGATCATGTAGGTCATGTAACTATTATTAGTCCAGTAGTCTTTGATATATGTTTATTTAAAATATCATAATTCCTATCGGTAAATCATATTTCCTCAAACGTTGAGATTCCCTTTTCAGAATCTAGAAATCTAATTACAGTTGATTCAGATGACATTCAAGGCATGAAATTTACCCTAGCATCAATTTTCTTCTTTACTCATTCATGATTTGTTGCTTCAAAAGAAAATCTTCCATCTTGAGGAATATAATCAACATTCATTTTTACTCAAGATATGAATTTTAGTTTTTGTAAATATTTCCAAAAATCCTGAGCATCAAAATCAACTACATCTTGTAAAATACCATCTAAACGAAGACGCATAGTTACATTTTTTCATTCTGGTTGAAAGTGCATATCAGATGCTCCAGCTTGGAATCAAAGTCTGACCATTTCTAGTATGAATTCTCAAGGATCTAGAGAATCTTTTTTTGTGAAAAATTGTTTCATGAGAGAAATCGCAGATTCTCATTCAGCTTTTTCTCTCTCTTCACTCTCTTCTTTTTCTTGATTCTCTTTACTCTCTAGTTCATCATATCGTTTAAGTCATTCGGTAAATCATTCCACAGAAGTATAATATACTTTATTTTTTAATCATTTATTATCTAGTTGATTCAATATTCTTTGTAATTCTTCAGGATAATTATTAGTTGTAAGAATATGAATACAATTATCCTCATCCTTATAATATGTAATAATCTGAGTAGATTCAGCATCCGCACGCGGCATTCTTTTTAATTGAGAAAAATCTACTTGTAATGCTTTTACATCATCCACTTCTAATATCGTATTTATCAATTGATTTGGCATACCTTGTAGATAAACTCATTAAATAAAAATTAGACTTAACACAGTCTAATTATATCCAGAAACTTATTAAAATGCAAATTTTATTGCAGAAAAATATTTTCTCCAAAGAATACAGTAAAAAATAAATTTAAATTCATTTTTCTTTAATATTCTCTTTTTTATCAGATTTCTTTAATTCTTCAAAATCTTTTTTTAATCTTTCTTTTTCTTCTCATTCGGGCATTTTCTTGATAGCTGAGGCAATCATGAATAGCATATTTTGATAAGTTTCCTTATCCATAAATCCAGCTTCAATCAGAGCAATCATTCATTCAGCTAAATCTCGATAAGGTTTTAAATCATTAAGTATTTTAAGAACTTTTTGTTTATTCATAATTTTAATATATTAAATAAACAGCTAATTATACTTATTCTAATACATTTTGTCAAATTTCTATCAAGAAATTTTAGTTTTATCCTTGCTTTTAATATAAGTTTTTGTATATCTTTTCTTAGTTTATTTTTGAATGTACACTTTAATAAATGGTCCAATCAGCTGTTGATTACGCAATATGATATTTGTCTCGTTATCCTAAAACTGAACAGGAAATTCGTATAATTCTTTACAAAAAATGATATAATTCTGAAGATATTCAGCGTTGTATGAATGTTCTCAAAAAGAATGATTTTATCAATGATGAAAAGTTTACCGAAAGCTTTTTGTTCTCAGAGGTAGAAAAAAAATGACGTCCATTATTCATTATCAAGCAGAAACTTATCCAACGCGGAATCGATAAATGATTATTAGCCAAGAAAATCTCAGAGAATCAGGAAGAATTAACTAATTGAATGCGTAAAGCAATTAAAAAAGAAATAGAAGCATATAAGAAAAAATGAGTAGATTGATTTGATATTATACAAAAATTAATGAGAAGATGATACCAGTTAGCTGATATTAAAGCAGTTATCAAACAATGAACAGAAAATAATTAATTTATATTTTAAACATTAAATAATTATGCGACGACTAGTTATATTATGAATTGTAGTGTTTATGATTTTGGTAGTTCTACATGAATTTGGTCATTTTATTGCAGCTAGAAAATGCTGAATGAAAGTACCTGAATTTTGAATTTGACTTCCACCTAAAGCTTGTAATCTTTGGAAGGATAAAAAGTGAACACAATATACATTAAACTGGATTCCACTCGGATGATTCTGTCAGATTGAATGAGATGATCCTACGGATAAAAAATCTTATGAGAATCCAAATACGCTTTTTACAGCTCCATTATGGAAAAGATTAATAGTAATTTTTGCATGAATTACCATGAATTTTTTAACTGCTTGGGTGATATTTACTTGTATATTTTGGTATGGAGTACAGCCTTTATCTGTTTCACAAGTAGCGGAAGAAAAATGATCTACAAGTTATTTAATGGCCAGTTCATCATTCCTAAGAGAAAAATGATTTCTCACAGGAAAGGTCGAAAGTGGTGTATTAATCCAAGAAGTTCAAGAATGATGATTGTGACAACAAATAGATTTAAGACAGGGAGATGTATTATTAAAGTTTGATTGAATAGATATAGATTTCTCAAATTTCTTACCATTAATGGCCTCTTGAGACGATAAATCCCATACATTTACAATTAAAAGATGAGATATAGAAATTGATTCAGAAGAATTTGATTGCGATGAAACTTGTACATTTTGAATAATTATATCAGAAAACTGAGATTTACAATTAAACGATATAAAATTTTGACTTTGATGAGCTATCCTCGCGGCATTTCATGAAATTTGAGCAGAATGGAATTTAACTATGAACGCTTTATGAATCCTTTGAAAATGATTATTCTCTTTCAATAAATGAGAAATGAAAGATGCATTAAATAACCTTTCATGACCAGTCTGAGCAGTAAAAATTTGATGATTATTCTATGAAATGTGATGATGGTGAGCTTATCTAGCATTCGCTGCTATAATTTCATTAGCACTTGCTATATTTAATGTATTGCCTATTCCAGCATTAGATTGAGGTAGGGCAGTATGAATGATTTTACAGTCAATATTCAAAATTAAACCAGAAAAATACTTCAAATACGAATGATATGTAAATATGTTCTTCTTCTACTTAATATTATTACTCTGAGTAATTATTATAATCAAAGATTTAGTGGTCTTTTGGTGAGTTAATATTCCTTTCGTAAGTTAATTATAT
>Ga0247608_10005500_pt1 | contig 13661 bp, 13 predicted proteins | sample 176DNAGHGlowgp2_FD_193490 | JGI IMG/M metagenome (GOLD analysis project Ga0247608, IMG submission 193490) | Sheep rumen microbial communities from Palmerston North, Manawatu-Wanganui, New Zealand - 1766 DNA GHGlow gp2 | ecosystem: Host-associated > Mammals > Digestive system > Stomach > Rumen ...
AAACCGGATGGGATATATGTGGACGGAACCCTTGGAGGGGCAGGACATTCCGCAGAGCTGCTGAAAAGAGAGCAGACCGCACGGCTGATCGGTATCGATCAGGATCCTGACGCGATAAAGGCCGCCACTGAAAAACTTAAACCATATGGCGACAGAGTCACGATAGTAAAAAGCAATTACGAGAACATAGCACAGATACTTAAAGAAAAAAACATAGACAAGGTAGACGGTATACTTTTAGACTTAGGTGTTTCATCCTACCAGCTTGATACTCCGGAAAGAGGATTTTCGTATATGAACGATGCTCCCCTTGACATGAGGATGGATACCGAATCAGTAAGAACCGCTTCGGACATAGTAAACGGATACAGTGAAAACGAACTTTTCCGTATCATCAGGGATTACGGTGAGGACAGATTCGCTAAAAACATTGCAAAGCATATCATAGCCGCAAGAGCGGTAAAGAAAATAGAAACTACATTTGAGCTGAATGAAATCATAAGAGCTTCGATACCCGCTAAAGTGCGGGAGACGGGAGGACATCCTTCAAAACGTACATTTCAGGCCATAAGGATAGAACTTAACCGTGAACTTGAGGTTTTATCCGAAAGCCTTGAAACGATGATAGATCTGCTGAAAAACAAAGGAAGGCTTTGCATCATTACCTTTCACTCCTTAGAGGACAGGATAGTAAAAAAAGCCTTTAATACAGCAGAAAATCCCTGTATATGCCCGCCGGGATTTCCGGTATGTGTATGCGGGAGGAAACCCAAAGGAAAACATCTTACCAAAAAAGCCATCACTCCGTCAGATGTCGAGATGAATGACAATCCGAGGAGTAAAAGCAGCAAGCTCAGGATATTTGAGCGGGACGGATAACGCTCTAAAAAAAGCTAAAGGGGAAAGCGCCTAAAGGCGGCGCAGAGAAAAAGAATGGCAGAAATAAGAAAAAACAAATTCACGTATGACAGAAACTACTACGAGAACATGGATAAAGTTCACGTAGCAGGCACTGCCGCAAAAGATCTTAACGCCATGGAATACGAGGAGGATTTCTTCGAGAATGGCGAAGCTTTTGATGAAGAATACTCTGAATATGATTTTGAAACTTCCCCTAAAAAACGCGAAACCGTTAAACCCGAAATATATACGGAACCACGCCGCGGCAAAAAAGAGAAGGTAAAGGTATTATATAAGTTCAGGCTTTTTACGCTGCTCATGACGGTCGTATCACTCGGGGCTCTGGTACTTGCCAGCTATAGATATATAGAGGTAAGGGCGGAGATCACACAGGCCAACAAAAAGATCGAGGTAGCAAAGACAGAGCTAAAGGATATCCAAAATAAAAACTCGGCGCTTATGAGCCAGCTCGATGTTGAAATGGACAGAAATTACATATATGCCATGGCAGTCGGAAAACTCGGAATGAAATATCCTAAGGAGAATGACATAATCTATTATACAAAAGCCGACGAAGGGTATGTGAGACAGTATCACGACATACCGGAAATAAAATAAAATAATCTGCAGTTGAATTTGACTGGGTGAGGGAATGCATATTTCCTTCACCCATTATAGCGTTATTAATAAGGGTTGCTTAACGGACGGGAGACAAGATGAAGAGGAGAAAAAGGACAAGAAGATTTAATGATATAATGAAGACCGGCCTGTATCTTGTATTTATCGTGGTAATAGCAGCCTGCGTTTATCTTATAGGCAGAATGGTCTACATAAATAACAACAACGGTGACGAATACGCGAGAAAGGTCCTGTCACAGCAGGCATATGCCAATAAGACGCTGGTTGCCGAAAGAGGCTCCATCACAGACAGAAACGGTATAGTACTTGCGAGAAGCGAGAAGACCTATAATGTCATACTCGATCCTGATGTAATACTGAGCCATGATTATTTTTTGGAGCCCACGTTAAAGGCTATGGAGGAATGCTTAGGATACGATCAGGATACTATCACTAAGGTCATAAACGACAATTCAAAGAGCAGATACCTCGTATATGAGAAAAACATAGATTACACGAAGGTTTCCGATTTTAACAGCTATAAATCAAAGCACAAATTCGTAGTAGGCGTATGGTTTGAAGAGGAATACACAAGAGTATATCCTTACGGCAATTTTGCATCACACGTGATAGGATTTGCAACAAGGGACGGCGGCAATTACGGACTAGAGCAGTATTATGACGAATACTTAAGAGGCGTTGAAGGATTGGAGTTCGGATATTACGATCCCGAGCTTAACCGCCAGAAAACCGTAAAGGAAGCCAGGAACGGATACACTTTGGAGACTACGCTTGATTACAATATCCAGACAGTCATCCAGAAAAAGATAGAAAACTTCCGTAATGAGACAGGATGCAAGAATATCGGTGTGATAGTCATGAATCCGAACAACGGCGAGATATACGGAATGGCTTCCAATTATGAGTATGACCTGAATAATCCCCGCTCGCTTGAAGGACTGTTCAGTGAGGAAGAACTCGAAGAGATGACTCCGGAACAGAAAACAAATGAATTGTTTAAGATGTGGAGAAACTTCTGTATATCTGATACCTATGAACCGGGCTCCACATTTAAGACGATTACCGTGGCCTCCGCCTTAGAGGAGAGCGCGGTATCGGGCTCAAGCACATTCACCTGCAACGGTTATTCGGAAAAGGGCGGATGGAGGATCGGATGTAATAAAAAGAGCGGACACGGAAAGCTCACCTTAGCGGAAGCACTTATGAAATCGTGCAACTGTGCACTGATGGACATAGTAGAACGGCTCGGTGCGGATGCATTCTACAGATATCAGAGACAGTTCGGATTCGGAGACAAGACAGGGATAGATTTAACCGGTGAGGCCACCGGCATACTTATACCGAGGAACAAACTTAATGTAACAGAGCTTGCGACAAGCAGTTTCGGTACCACGTTCAATGTAACCATGATACAGATAGCTGCGGCATATGCTTCGATACTTAACGGCGGCATATATTATACTCCCCATGTCGTAAAACAGATGAAGGATGAGGACGGAGTGCCGGTAAGAAAAGAAGAGAATGTACCTGTCAGGGAAACCGTGAGCAGGACCACATCGGAGTTTATACATGAAGCTCTTTACATGACGGTAGAAAAAGGAACGGCAACACCTGCTAAGGTAGCGGGTTACCTCGTCGGAGGAAAGACCGGTACCGCGCAGAAGAGACCCAGGACAGAAAAGAAATACGTCGTATCATTTGTAGGCTTTGCACCGGCCGATGATCCGCAGGTAATGACTTATGTGGTCATAGATGAGATACAGGATCAAAGTCTTGCAGGAAGCAGCAGTCCTGCCACAAGGATGACTTCGGAGATACTTAATGAGATACTTCCGTATCTCGGGCTTTATCCGGAAGGCGAGATTAATTATGTTGTGGACCTCGACCTTATACAGGAACCGGATATAGATATAGGCGATGAGATAAACAGTGATGTACTTCCCGACGGAATAGACGGGGAAGTTTGAAACTAAAATAATTGGAGGCGTGTTATGGATTTTCAGGGTAAAAAGGTACTGATAATAGGAGCGGGAAAGAGCGGTATAGCGGCAGCTGATCTGCTTACATCAAAGGGTGCGGATATCATCCTTTACGATGACAAAAAGCTTGACGAAGCAGAAGTATTAAAGAAACTGTCTCCTGATTTTAAGGGAAGCATAATCTCGGAAAAACTTCCTGAAGAAAAAATCGGAAATCCCGATTATCTGGTATTAAGCCCCGGAGTTCCCATTGATTCGGAAAAGGTATTAAAGTATAAGGATAAAGGCGCATGCGTGATAGGCGAGGTTGAGCTTGCATATTACTTTACCAAGGGAAAGATAGTGGCAGTCACCGGAACAAACGGAAAGACTACGACGACCGCACTTACCGGTGCGCTTATGAAGCTTAAGTACGAGAATACCCTTGGCGGCGGAAATATCGGCATACCCTATACCGAGATATGTTTAAACAGTTCGGATGACGGCGTGACGGTAGCAGAGATGAGCAGCTTCCAGTTAGATACCACAGTTACATTCCATCCTTATATAAGCATGATCTTAAATATCACACCGGATCATCTTGACAGGCATCATACGATGGAAAACTACATCAATGCAAAGTTTAACTGTACTAAGAATCAGACAGCCGATGAGCTCTGCATATTAAATTATGAGGATGAGACCTTAAGAAAAAAAGCCGGGGAGATCAAAGCGAAGATCTGCTGGTTTTCTTCAAAGACAGCGCTTGATAACGGTTATGTTTATGAGGACGGCGCCATATATGAAGTTAAAGACGGTGTAAGGGAAAAAGTGATAAATGTGGATGAGATGATGCTCATCGGAAGACATAACTACGAGAACGTTATGGCAGCTGTAGCAGCAGCAAGATTTATGGATGTGCCCATGGAGCTTATCCGCGAAGGTCTCAGGAACTTCAAGCCTGTAGAACACCGTATAGAGTACGTGGATACGGTAAACGGCGTAAAGTATTACAATGACTCAAAGGGTACAAACCCGGATGCATCCATTCAGGCCGTAAAGGCTATGTCGGGGCCTACCTTCCTTATAGGCGGTGGATATGACAAAGGTTCGGAATATGATGAATGGATAGAAAGTTTTGACGGAAAGATCAAAAAACTGATCCTTATGGGACAGACCCGTGATAAAATAGCGGAATGTGCGAGAAAACACGGATTTTGCGAAATAGAGTTTGTGGGCAGCATGGAAGAGGCAGTGGATTATTGTTACAAAAATGCCGTAAGCGGTGATACTGTCCTGCTTTCACCTTGCTGTGCAAGCTGGGGAATGTTTAAAAATTACGAAGAACGCGGAAGAATATTTAAAGATCTTGTACATGAGAAGAACAGAGGATAAAAGTGGAAAATAATCTTCACGGAAACAGATTAAAAAAGGTCCTTAGCCATTATGACGCAATACTTGCCATACTGGTGTTATTTATATGCGTTTTCGGCCTGATCATGATATACAGCGCCAGCTCGTACAGAGCAGAATACTATTACCATGATTCGAAACTGTATTTCAGGAGACAGGGACTGTTTATCGTGCTGGGTGCCGTATTGATGGTGCTTGTTTCTCTGATAGATTACCGTTTTTATCTGAAGAAGTTGAAATTCATAAAGATAAGACCGATAGTTATCCTTTATTTTCTCTGTCTTTTATTTCATATATATGCATTTTTTAAAGGACATGAGTCAGGAGGTTCCCGCAGATGGATAGAGTTAGGCGGAGGATTTAATTTCCAGCCGTCGGAAATTTCAAAGGTCTGCTTCGTTTTACTTGCCGCATTTCTTGCCGGAAAAAGAAAACGTTTGGTAAATACGGGAAATTTCTTTAAAAACATACTCGGTTTTATCCTTTTGTTCCTGTTTTTTGTTCCGATCCTCGGAATAGTGGCAGCGCAGAATCTTTCATCAGCCATCATTTTAGCGGGTATAGTAACGGTGATCATATTCTGCGTCAGCATGGATAAGAAATACATTGCCGTTGTATTTCTTATGATGGCAGGCGCGGTTGCGCTGTTTATCGCCTTAAAGGCATACAGATCGGAACGTATCATGCATTTCTTATATCCCGAAAGCATGGATCCCGGCGACCAGATACTGCAGGGACTCTATGCGATCGCTTCGGGAGGCTTATTTGGTAAAGGACTCGGAAACAGTGTGCAGAAGCTCGGGAATATCCCCGAGGTGCATACGGATATGATCTTTACGATCATCTGTGAGGAACTCGGCATCATAGGCGGTATAGCGCTTATAGGACTGTTCCTTTTGCTTTTATGGAGAATATTTAAAATAGCTCTCAATGCACCTGATATATACGGGGCACTGATTGCAACAGGTGTTTTGGCACAGCTTTCCGTACAGATCATAATGAATATAGCGGTAGTTACAAACAGCATCCCGGCGACCGGCGTACCGCTTCCGTTCGTAAGCTACGGAGGCAGCAGCTTAGTCATCATGCTGGCGGAGATCGGCATAGTGCTGAATGTATCAAAACGTACCAGGGATACTATAGAGGAAGAAGACGAAGAGGAATTTGAAGAGTGATATTTTAAGATAAGGCATCGGACACCGTGATGCAGGATGCAGGGAGAAAGGAGGCACAATGAGGATAAAAAGAAGTACCGTGATAAAACTCGTTATTTTGTGCCTGCTTATAGGAGGTGTCATCTGGTATTTTGAAAATTTCAGGCTTACAAGTCTGGTCGTTGAGGGGGGCACCCATTATACTCCCGAAGAGATAGAAGAGATGCTGATAAAAAGCGATGTTGACAGATTTACACACGTTTTTTATCTTAAATACAATGTTTTTTCGTCACCGGACCCGATCCCTTTTGTGGAAAAACTTGACTTTGAGATCCTGGATAAAAACACGATACATGTCCAGGTATACGATAAGATCATAACAGGCTGTGTTGAACATATGGGAAGATACATGCACTTTGACAGGGAAGGAATAGTGGTGGAAAGTGCAATGGAACCGGATAAAGGAGTGCCGGTCATTACGGGACTTCCCTTTACAAAGGTGGTACTCGGACAGAAGTTGGAGATAGAGGATGACGTATATTTCGAAAGGATACAGGAACTGACGCTTCAGCTGAATAAAAACGGTATTGACTGTAAGAGGATCGATTTTGATATAAGGAGAAATGTTAAACTGTATATCGGGAACTCCGAGGCACTGCTCGGAGGAGAGAAGGTCCATGATTATCAGATAAGCGCTTTAAAGAAGGTACTGGATGCCTCAGGAGGAGTTGCTTATACTTACGATCTCAGGAATTATACTCCCGAATCGGGTGAAATAACTGGAAAAAAGATTAATAATGTAGAATAATTGTAAATTTTTTAAGAATATACTTGATTATTTTTTACAATAAATGTATTATATATTGTGTGTGGTTTCTTTTTATATGGGAAATCAGATATCAACAGTCGTACAGAGGAGGGCAAGACCTTGGTCGAGATTACTAACGAAGAGAGCAACTATGGTGCAAAAATTATTGTAGTAGGTGTCGGCGGTGCCGGCAACAACGTAGTCAACAGAATGATAGAGGACGGCATACAGGGTGTAGAGTATATCTGCGTTAATACAGATAGTCAGCAGCTCAGGAAATGCAAGGCGCCCAACTGCATTCAGATAGGTGAAAAACTTACAAAGGGTCGCGGTGCAGGAGGAAACCCTGAGGTAGGAAGAAATTCCGCAGAGGAAAGCAAAGAGATACTTACAGAAGCAATCAAGGAAGCAGAAATGGTGTTTGTAACCTGTGGTATGGGCGGAGGAACAGGTACAGGTGCAGCACCTGTCATAGCACAGATTGCAAAAGAAATGGGTATCCTTACCGTTGCAGTAGTATCAAAGCCCTTCGATCATGAGGGTGATGTCCGTATGGCGCAGGCTATGGAAGGTATCGCTAATCTTAAGGAACATGTTGATACCATGATAGTCATTCCTAATGAGAAGCTTCGTCAGATCTGCGACAAGAAAGCCCGTTTCCCTGAAGTATTAAAGATGGCAGACAGCGTACTCCGTCAGGGCGTACAGGGTATTACCGATATCATCAACAGAATGGGCGATATCAACCTTGACTTTGAGGATGTATGCACAGTTATGAGAGACAAGGGCGTTGCACATATCGGTATCGGCCGTGCTACAGGTGATGACAGCTGTATGCAGGCAGTACAGATGGCTATCGCATCTCCTCTTCTTGAGACCAATATCGAGGGTGCCGACAATATCATCATCCACTTCTCAGGTGACCTTGTATTTGATGATACCATCAATGCATCCAATTATGTTAAAGAGATTGTCGGACCTGATACAAATGTTATCTTCGGTGAGGCTTATGATGATTCCGAGCCCGATACATGTTCAGTTACGATCATTGCTACAGGCATTAAGAACAGTCCCGACCTTCAGGTTATCGAAAGTTCTGCAGGACCTCAGAGTGCAACCCGTCCGGGACTTGGTTTCCTTAATATGAATCAGCCCGCTAAAAAGCCCGCTGCTGCAAGTCCTTTCCAGGCAGCACCTCAAGCACAGCCTAAGCAGCCTGCGTACGGCAGACCTGCTGCAGGAGCAGTTAAGCAGCCTGCTGCCGCACCCGGTTTAAACCAGGGCGGACAGTACAGGAGCCCGAAGTCAAACGGTAATGCAAGCCGTAACGTATCGGATGGAAGTTCAATATTGATACCTGAGTGGATCTCCAGACAGAATAATAACTAATTCGGACACCTGATTTGAGTTATTCAAATCAGGTGTACTTTGTTATTTTACAGAATCTGTATTTTTAAGGAGACTGGATATGTTTTTTATAGCTCTTGCAGCGTGGATCATATTTAACGGTGCGGTTACTTGGGAAATAATGCTGTTCGGCATAGTATTAAGTGCTGCGGTCTGCACTTTTATGTCCGTACTTACCGAATACAGCATAAAAGCAGAACTTAAGCTTTATAAGAAGCTTCCGTATATTTTGCTGTATATTCCGGTGCTGGTATATGAGATAGTCAAGGCGAATATAATTACTGCCGTATTTATCTTAAAAGGAAACAAAAAGATCAAACCGGTGATCGTATGCTTTGATTCTCCGCTTAAAACGGAATATGCTTCATCGGTACTTGCCAATTCCATAACGCTTACTCCGGGGACCATCTCGGTTTCCTTTAAAGACGGGAAATTTAAGGTGCACTGTCTTGATGTATCGCTGTGTGATGGCATAGAATCATCTTCTTTTGTTAAGATACTGAAAAAAATAGAGCAGTGACCGGCTGACCTTAAAAGGATTGTTTTATGGATGGATATTTGGAATTATTTTTAAAAGCTGTGATCATATTCTGTGCCTGTATAAGCATTATCTGTTTTATACGCGCGGTGATAGGACCGACTATACCGGACAGGATACTGGCTATAAATATGATAGGTACGCAGATGATCATAATAATCTCGGTACTTACCATACTTTTAAAAGAAGCATGGCTTGCAGATGTGGCTGCGGTATATGCACTCTTAAGCTTTTTGGGAGTAGTTGTGCTTACAAAGATATATATCGGTATTTACAGAAAAAAGCATGCGGAACTGTTCGGAGAGGAAGCTGAAGCTTTAGGCACGCATGAAAAAGATAATGCAAATGAAAAATAAAGGGTATTTTTTATGAGTACATTCAGGATAATATCGGCGATGGTACTTCTTTCAATCGGAATGATATTTATACTTCTTTCCGTAATAGGAGTATTCAGAATGAAATTTGTTATGAACAGGATGCACGCGGCGGCTCTCGGAGATACCTGCGGCCTGTTGTTTATGATATTGGGGCTTGTCGTTATCGGCGGTTTTACCTTTACTTCATTAAAGCTTTTGGGGGTATTGGTCCTTTTCTGGCTTACTTCTCCCGTGTCGGGACATCTGCTCAGCAATATGGTCAAAAGTACGATGGATTCCGACTTGAAAGTCTACGCCGGGCAAAAAGAACTTGAAAATAAGGCAAAATAAGGTTATTATATTTATAATTTCAGGTATAAAAAAGCAGGAAGTAAAGAGGGGACTATAGTTTTATGAGTAAGAAAACAAAAATAATAGTTTTATCTATCGTGGCTGTTTTACTCGTCGCGATCTTAGTGATGGTTGCGATCGAAGGATTTTCCGGCTGCAGGTACTCGATAAAGAACAATACGGATAAGAATATCACATCTCTCAGGGTTGTATTTGAGGCGGCCGAGGAAGAATATGAATATGCCGACATGTATAACGGAGCTTTGGAAGCGGGTAAGTCAGTATCCGGTTCATTTAAGCCGGTTGAATTTGATGAGGACGGCGGAGATCTCGGTATCTATATCAAATTTGAAGGTTCTGAGGAGATGTTCTGCTTCGACGGATATTTTGAAGGCAGATTTGACGGAAGGGTGAACATGGAATTCTATGTTGAGGATGGAGTTGTAAACCTTAAGTCCACTGCTGTTACTGGACTTTTCGGAAGCAGTGAGAGCACTTCCTTAGATGAATCCGTTATCGTATTTAACGATGACCTTTCGGACTGGGACTATCTTGAAGGAAGTATAGACTTGAGCGACATTGACTTCGACGAAGATTTTGATGAAGACGAAGATTATGACGATGATGATATAGAATTTGATGATGAAGAAGATGAAGATTAGTTTTATTTCACTCGGATGCGATAAAAATCTTGTTGACAGCGAAAAAATGCTTGCAATGATGAATGACAGCGGATATGAGATTACCGACAACGCGGCTGATGCCGATGCGGTCGTTATAAATACATGCTGTTTTATCCATGACGCAAAACAGGAAAGCATAGATACCATTATCGAAACTGCCGGATACAAGAAGACGGGCAGGCTGAAATATCTGATCGTAACAGGCTGCCTTGCTACAAGATACCATGATGAGATAAGCGAATTCCTTCCCGAAGTTGACGCTATCCTGTCTTCATCGGCGGCGGATGAACTTGATTCATGTTTAAAGAAGCTTTCCGGGAAGGGATTAGAAAGTAAAAGTATCATAAAGGACATCAACCGTGATCCGGATCTCGGGAAAAAGCGTCTGCATAACAATCTGAAAAATTATGCATATATAAAGATAGGCGAAGGATGCAGCAAGCATTGTACATATTGCGTTATCCCTTCGATCAAGGGAGAATACCGCAGCTTTCCTTTTGAGGATATCATATCCGAAGCCGAAGATGCGGTGAAAAAAGGAAAGAACGAGCTGATACTTATAGCTCAGGAGACAACGGTATACGGGATCGATCTGTACGGCAGAAAACGGCTGGCAGAGCTTTTATATGCATTAAACGATATAGAAGGCCTTGATTGGATAAGGCTTATGTACTGCTATCCCGAAGAGATAGACGATGAACTGATAAAAGCCATAAGGGATATCGACAAGGTATGTAAGTATATAGATATGCCGATACAGCATATTTCGGACGGTATATTAAAGAGGATGGGAAGAAAGACCACCGGGGACGATATCAGAGAACTGATAATCAGGTTAAGAAAAGAGATCCCCGGTATAGCGATAAGAACTTCCCTTATCACGGGATTCCCCGGCGAGACCGAGGAGGATCATGCGGAACTTCTTAAGTTCATCAAAGAATACAGGCTTGACAGAGTGGGCGTTTTCACTTACTCAAAAGAAGAAAATACTCCCGCGGCACGTTTTAAGCCTGTGGTACTGAAGAAGATTAGGGAAAAAAGACGTAAGGAACTTATGCTTGCACAGCAGGAGATAGTTTTTGAGGAAAACAAAAAACTCTGCGGGAAAAAACTGCAGGCTGTGGTGGAAGGATATCTTCCCGAAGAAAAAGTATATGTGGCGAGAACTTACAGGGATGCCCCCGATGTGGACGGCTGCTGCTTTGTAAGTTCGGACAGGGATATAGTCTCAGGGACTGTGACCGATGTAAGAATTAATGGAGCTGTTGGATATGATCTTACAGCCAGGGAGGAACCATCATGACGAAGTCATGATTTTCAATGTTCCGACCGATATGCCGCCGTACGTCATGAGGTGTCAGCGAAGCTGACGGAGTCCTGATGACACAATACGAATGTGAGGGGGCAATACAAATCCAGAGGAGGTTATATAAATGAATGCACCCAATAAGATCACTTTGTTCAGAGTGGTTCTGATACCTGTTTTTGTAGTGTTTTTTTTGCTAAGGATACCTAATGAGACTGCTTCGGATATCATAGCGCTCTGCATTTTCGCAGTGGCTTCCATGTCCGATTTCTTAGACGGATATCTTGCCAGAAAAAACAACATGGTCACCGATTTCGGAAAGCTTATGGATCCTTTGGCGGACAAACTTCTTGTCTGCATCACCCTTATCTGCTTTGTAAAGCTGAGAGGCGAGGATGCAGTTGGATGCTACAGTTTCCCTACATGGTGTGCCATCGTCATTATGTCGAGAGAGTTTATCATAAGCGGTATCAGACAGCTTGCAGCCGATAAAGGCATTATCATTGCTGCCGGGATATGGGGCAAGGTAAAGACCGTCGTACAGCTGTTCATGTGTCTGGATTACATCATCATGCCGGTATTCCTTGAAAACGGTATGGAATGGTTTGCAGTGGCAGGAGTGGTACTTATGTACCTTGCTACGGCACTTACGGTAATCTCGCTTATCGATTATATCGTAAGAAACAGAAAGGCATTGGAAATCTCGTACAAGTAACACTGGGAGGATACGGTGAAAAAAGATATCAGGCTTGCAGTATGTATAGTTGCGATAATCCTGCTTGTCATCCTGTGCATATTTGTGCTTTTATCGGAAAAGGAAAAAGAAGAGGACCTGACAGGCTCCGGCATAACGGAGAATGTACCAACTCCCAGGATAATCGTTGTACCTACAACGGGGAACAACAACGGGGATATACTTAAAAGCGTCAGGTACTATGTGATAAAACTTTCCGGTTTAAAGCTGGATACTGCCGAGACCGCTATTGGGAGTAAGGTCACAGTCACTCCTGAGATGATCTCGGAATATGTAACCGATGCACTTGAAGACGAGGAGATCAACGTCGCCATAAATGACATCTCGGTTAAAGATGATATATGTATTCTTGACTTTGACAGCAGCATAGAGAGTACTGCCAAAAAGGATCCGAAACTGGAAAAACTGATACTTGATGCATATGCCATGAGTATTGTAGATAACTGCGATGATGTTGAAGGAGTAACATTCACCATATCCGGAAAAGCTTACTTAACGGATTCTGTCCGGCTTGACGGCGGAAAGGTATACCTGAAAAAGTGAAGATCGTTGTGATTGGAGGCGGTGCAGCCGGTCTGATGGCCGCATATGCCGCAGCAGCGGGACCGAATGAGGTGATCCTGCTGGAAAAAAATGAAAAGCTCGGGAAAAAGATATATATAACGGGAAAAGGAAGATGCAATCTGGCAAACAGCTGTGATATGCAGACTTTCTTAAAAAACGTCGTGTCAAATCCGAGATTTCTGTACGGGGCGGTATCAAGACTTGATCCGGATGCTACGGTAGCTCTGTTCAATGAACTCGGACTTGATACCAAAACAGAGAGAGGCAACAGGGTTTTTCCTGTTTCCGATCATGCCTCGGATGTTACAAAGACTTTGGAGAAGGCTCTGAAAAAAGCCGGTGTCAGCATATATCTGAATACCGAAGTGACCGGTATTGTGACCGAAAACGGAGAGTTCCGTTCGGTAAGAGCAGCTGACGGAAAAGAAATACATGCAGACGCATGTATCATAGCCACGGGAGGATTAAGCTATCCGTCTACCGGTTCTACGGGGGACGGATATGGTTTTGCCCAGAAAATGGGTCATACGGTCGTGCCCTGCGTGCCTTCGCTGGTCGGTCTTAAAACAAAAGAAAAATTTGTAAGCGAGATGGAGGGGCTTTCTCTTAAAAATATCAGACTGGATGCATATCTTGCCGGAAAGAAAAAATATTCTGAGCAGGGAGAGATGCTTTTTACGCATAACGGCGTAAGCGGGCCGCTGATACTTACGGCCTCGGCGCTTTTTGCAAGAGAACTGGCGGAAGGAAAAGAGCTTAAGCTTTTAATAGATCTTAAGCCTTCGCTTACAGCCGAAGTACTTGAAGAGAGACTGATCAAAGAATTTGCG
>Ga0247608_10005502_pt1 | contig 13657 bp, 1 predicted proteins | sample 176DNAGHGlowgp2_FD_193490 | JGI IMG/M metagenome (GOLD analysis project Ga0247608, IMG submission 193490) | Sheep rumen microbial communities from Palmerston North, Manawatu-Wanganui, New Zealand - 1766 DNA GHGlow gp2 | ecosystem: Host-associated > Mammals > Digestive system > Stomach > Rumen ...
TGGGGATTGGGGATGGGGGATTGGGGATTGGGGATTGGGGATTGAGCCCAATCCCCAATCCCCAATCCCCAATCCCCAATCCCCAATCCCCAATCCCCAATCCCCAATAGAAGATTAAATAATATTAATTAAAACAATATGAATAAAAAATATAAATAAAAATTTAAAAATTTAAATTATGAAAAAAATAAAAAATATATATAACTGATAAATAATCACTATTTATATATCTTTAAAAAAAAATTATAAATTAAAATATGAACAACAAAAAAGTAGTCGGCCTTGAATACAAGGACGAGTACAAAAGAAAGCATCGTTCTAAATTTTTATCAGATGATTTAGAAACCAAACAAAGATTTGGTGTTTTCAAAGTGCCAGATATTTTCAAACCAGAGCATAAAGAATATTTCATGTCCCTATATCCCCATGATGAAAAAATTAAAGATCAATATCCATTACCAGAAGACAAAAGAGAAGCCACAAAAATTTCTCATGCGACAGGTGGCACCAAAAAGAGTTTCAATGTCCCCAAAGAATCAAAGCCGATAAAAGAAGATGAAAAAGAAGAAAATTTAAGCTTGGAACAAGAAAATGAAATCCTGGAAAGCTCCAATGAAAAAGAAAAAAACAAATATGAACAAGTAATCAAAGAGAAATTTATAAAAATATTTGACCCAAAAATACAAAGAGAAGAAATGAAGGAACAAGAAGTTGAACTTTATGTGAAAAAAGGCTCAAAAACTGAAAAAAACATGAAAGCTATTACAAATGGAGAAAAAGCTGTCAAATTTTTTGCTATGTATGGTAACACAACCCCCACTAAGTTTATTTTCTGTGAAAAAGTTGACCATTCTGCAGAACATATCTTTTCCCCGTATGATCTAAGAGTTGTCCCTAGAGAAAAAATTGGAACTGATTACTTCATCATTACCCCCACTGGTATCTCCCATGCTTACCCAGTAAATGAATCAAACAGAAAAGACAAAGGAAAGAATCCAGAACAAGTAGCTGAATTTTATACTTTATCTGATTGGATGTATCAATCAACATTATTTAATATCATGAGAAGAATTAATTACTTTAAACAATATCTTCCATTTAAATTATTTTCAATGTGGAGAAACTTTAATAGATTCAAGAAGTTCCAATGCATCAGAAAACAATTGAGCGAGAAATTGTTCTTAACTAAGCCAGCCTTTGTTGAAAAGATGATACAAGCTAACAGTCAAATTAACAAAATTAGTAAAGTTTCACTACAAAAAATTTATGGAGAAACTGCCTGGGTATCCTCTGGAATGTCAGACTTCGAAAGTACTCAAAGAAAAGAATTTGAAAATGCCAAGAGCAAATTTAAAAAGATTATTGAAGAAGAAGTTTTCAAGACTTTAAGAGAGTTATATAAAAGTATATCTACAAGACTGAAAGAAGTTAGAGAAATTGACGAAACAGAAAATTCAAAGACATTGCAAGAATTGAAAAATAAATCTATGTCAAAGTTAAAAGAAGAAAAAATTGTAAGAAAGAAATTAATCCAACTTGCTTCATCAGATGAAAAAGCCTTTGATAACTATGTTACCATGACTGATTTAATGTGTGTAGAAATGCTATACAAATTAAACAGACAAAACTTATTAGAAATGGACAGAACTTTAAAGAGCAGAAAAGTAAATCAAGCATATTTTACTTTAAGATTATCATTTGCAGAAGGTGAAGTTGCCTTAACACCTAATCTAGATATTATGACTTCTAAGTTTAAGGAATTATTCCATGGTATGATTGATACCATAATAGAAGCCCCAAGATTCATTTCAATATTCTCTAAAAAGAATTATGAACAAATTTTATTAGTTGATCCTCAAAGCCAAAATGATAAAAATACTATAGACCCAGAAAGAGTTAATTTGAAAACTAATGATACTTTAGATGAAGAAATCAAAAAGAATTTCAGAATTACTATAGAAAACTCCAAATATTATGGAAAATATACTGAATTAATTTTGACTAAATTAAAAGAAGATTTTGAATTTGTATTTGAAGATAGTAAAAAGAGTTTCGAAGATTTCAAGCCTCTTCAAATAAAGAAAGAAAAATTTGCCACCGCAGATAAAACAGTTAAAAAAGACACTCCAATTGCTGATGTCAGAAAGATTATAGAAGAATGTAATATATGGAAAACAAAGGTAGCCAATAGTATAAAAGACAACTTCAACCCAAATATTATGTTAATAGATTCAAAAAGTGTTAAAGATGAATTTAACAAATACCTTGATGAGTACAAGAAAATATATGAAGACTTCTTGGGTAACTCATACAGAGAAATTAAGAAAGAAATTGACGAAATTGTCGAAGCCGCCAAAGGTAAAATTAATACAGAGCATAATACCATCGAAAAAATTTGCAAATTTATCGAAGAACTCAACGCTTTTCAACCCACCATGCAGAAATTGGAAGAAAATGTTGCTAAGATGGGAAATATCTATTCTTTAATTAAGCAATTTAACATAGATACAGTTCTTGCTAAGGACTTAACTGATTATGAAACCAATTTAAAGAATGCCTTCATTGAAACCGAAAAAGAAATTAAAGCTCAAAGGAATGAAATTAATTCTAAAAAAGATGGATACAAAAGCGATATATCGACAGAAATTGAAAAGAATAAAGCTAATATTATGAAATTAAACGACAATGTTAACACAAATACTGAATTAGCTGAAGTAGGAGTAGAAAGAAACAGAATAAAAACTTTATTAATTTCAATAAAAGACAAAGTCGATGAATTTAAAGTTAAAATGGATAAATATAATTCATATTTGAAAACTTTGGAATATCCTCCATGTGAAGACATAGAAGATGAATGGAAAAAATTGGAAGAAACCTATGAATTAAAAAATTCTTTATGGACTACCTTAATAAGATTGGAAGAAGATAATGAAAAATGGAAAAATTTGACTATAAACCAAATGAAGACATCAAAAATAGATGAATCCATCAGACAATATAACATAGATATAACCAATGTAAAAACAAGAATTCCAGATCCAGATAAAGATGAAGTATTTAAACTTTTGAACAACTTAGCTACTACTATGAATAAAAATGCCCCAGTTATCCAAGTTCTTAGCTCCACTTCTATGCAAGAAAGGCATTGGATAGAATTCTTCAAATTATTAAATATACCATATTCTTCAGATATTTTAGATTCTCTTAAATTCAGTGCTATTCTTGAAAATTCAGCCATTAGTTTCGAGGCAGATAAAATAGATAACATTAGTGCAGCAGCTATAGCCCAAGAAAAGATCATGAAAGATTTGGAAAAAATTTCAGGAGATTGGAGCCAAATTAAATTCGTTATCCAAAATCAATCAAAAACTAAAAATGAAGTCAAATATATCATTGCTTCTGTAGAAGATATATACAACGCTTTAGATGAACATTCTCAATTAATTGCAAGTGCTTTGTCATCAAGACATGTTGCAGATATAAGGGATCAGGTCGAAGAGTGGGATAATTTACTAAACAGTATATCTAACATTATTGAAGAATGGTTATTAGTACAAAAACAGTGGATTTATTTAGAAAATATTTTCTCAGCTGAAGATATCAAAAAACAATTGCCAGATGCTAGTAAAAATTTCTCAAAAGTTAACAAAGCATTCAAAGAGCTTATGAGAAGAACATGGAACGACCCAATTGTTATTAATAGATGTAAACAAGAAGGATTATTAGTCATGCTTACTAAATATCACAAGGATTTAGATCATATCCAAAAGAGCTTGGAAGATTATTTGCAAACAAAAAGAAAAGCTTTTCCAAGATTTTATTTCTTATCTAATGATGAGTTACTAAAAATATTATCTAATACAAGACAACCAAGATTAGTTAACGATTATTTATCAAAATGCTTCGATGGTATCAAAAATGTCAATTTCATATCTGAATCATCAAATGAAATAATTGAATTAGTTTCTCAAGAAAACGAAATCATAAAATTAAGTCATACTTTATTTGCAACTGAAAACATAGAAGGATGGTTGAATGAATTAGAAGCTGCAATGTTTGAAACTGTATATGATAAAACAAAATTATGCTTAGAAAACTATCCCGAATTTAAAAAACCAAGAAAAGAATGGATTTATGCTGGATACCCATGTCAAAGTGTAATCACTGATGATCAAATAAAATGGGCAATTTTCGTAGAACAAGCCATAGATAATATTGCCAACGGAGGTAAATTAAATGATTTCTTGGATTATATGGGTACTTTAATTATCGAGTTATCACAATTAGTCAGAGAAAAAGTTGCTCCTTTGAAAAAGAGTTTAGTTGAAAGATTAATTATCATTAATGTACATGCAAGAGAAGTCGTAAGAGATATGATTAAAAAAGATGTCAAGCAAAAGGGTGATTTCGAATGGCAAAAAAATCTTAAATTTTACTGGGAAAAAGACATAAATGTCCAAACTGGTGATGAGAGAATGGAAGTAGTTATTAAGCAAACAAATTCAAGATTTATATATGGATATGAATATTTGGGAAATCCAGAAAGAATGGTCATTACTCCTTTGACAGATAAATGCTACATAACTTTAACTTCAGCTTTGAATATCAATTTCGGAGGAGCCCCTGCAGGGCCAGCAGGTACCGGAAAAACCGAAACAACAAAAGATTTATCCAAAGCCTTAGCTATTAAAGTATGTGTATTCAACTGCACAGATCAGTTAGATTATAAAATGATGGGTAGAATGTTCTGTGGTCTTTCTGAATGTGGTGCATGGGCATGTTTCGATGAGTTTAATCGTATAGAAATTGAGGTCTTGTCTGTCATTGCCCAACAAATAGAAACAATTCAAACCCATTTAAGAGAAAAAAAATGGATAATGGACTTCGATGGTAAAACTATTAAATTAAAACCAAGATTCGGAGTATTTATCACTATGAACCCTGGTTATGCAGGTAGAACAGAATTACCCGATAACTTGAAATCTCTATTTAGACCTGTAGCAATGATGATTCCCGATTATGCTTTAGTCGCAGAAGTCACTTTGTATTCCAAAGGTTTCACCACAGCCAAAGAATTATCAGTTAAAATGCATCAATTGTTCAAATTGAGTAGTGAACAGTTATCAAAACAGAAACATTATGACTTTGGTTTGAGAGGTATTAAATCTATTTTAACAAGAGCAGGATATTTGAAAGAAAAATGGCCAAAAGATCCTGAAGCCGAAGTACTTATTAGAGCCATGAAGGATTCCAACTTGCCTAAATTCTTAGAAGTCGATATTGAGCTATTTTTGGATATTATTACTGACTTGTTCCCAAAAATTGTTGTTAATAAAATTGAAAATAAAGTATTTAATGAAAAGGTAAAACAAATAGTAGAAGAAGAAAATTTGAAAGCCACACCTGGATTCATAGAGAAAGTTGGTCAATTATTGGATACTATGATGGTCCGTTTAGGAAATATGATTGTAGGTGAAACAGGTGTTGGAAAAACTTCAATATATAAAATTTTGATGAAAACTTTGACCGAATTAGGAAAAAATAAAGATTTAGCAGCTCAAGATGATTGGTATTGCACAATTAAATCAGATTTATTAAATCCTAAGGCCGTTCCAAAAAGTGATTTATATATGGCAAAAGATGAAATTACTCAAACTTGGGAAGATGGTATCGTTGCAAGAATTATGAGAGAAGCAGAAGAAGAAGAAAAAACTCAGACTACAATAAATAAAAGATTATGGCTTATTTTTGATGGTCCTGTTGATGCCACATGGATTGAAGATATGAATACCGTCTTGGATGATTCAAGAAAATTATGCTTGCCAGATTCATCTAATATCAGAATCCCAAAAATGATGAATTTAATTTTCGAAGTACAAGATTTGAAGGTAGCTTCTCCCGCTACTGTATCAAGATGTGGTATGGTCTATATGGAACCTCATCATGTTGGTATTTTACCTGTAATTAATTCATGGGTTCTCAATTATAAATTAAAATTAACTAAAGATTTAGAAGAAGAATTAGCCAAACCTACTGCTAAATTAAGATGCGAAACTTATATCAAACAAATTGATTCATTAGGAAAAGAATTAGAAAATATTTTACCAAGATTCCTTAAATTCATGAGAGAAAAATGCAAGGAGAAAATTCCTTCAGTCAACATAAACTTAGTTCAAAGTTGTTTAAGAATAATATCTTGCTTCTATCAACCTGATATAATAAGAGTAGACTCAGCTAACATAAGTGAAATTTGTAATTATTTAATTGCTTTCGCTGTCATATGGTCAGTTGGTGCTAATGTTGATGATAAATCAAGACAAGCATTTTCACGTGAAGTTAAATTAAGATTTTCAGGAAATGTTAACTTTAATGATAGTGCAAGCAATACAAGCATATATGATCTATGCATAAATGTAAGCAATGCATCATTTGATAGATTCTTCGATAAAAACAATGACAGACCCCCATATAAATATGACGAAAGTGTTCCCTTCTTTAATATTTTAATTCCAACTAATGATACAGTTAAATATAAAGAAATAATGAACTTTTTATCTGCAAATGGATACAACTCTCTATTCATGGGAGAAACTGGTGTAGGAAAAAGTGTCGTCATTATGGACTATCTCAAAAATGAAAAAAGTGGTAGATTCATATATAAATCTTCCAACTTTTCAGCAAAAACAACTTCAAAGAATATTTTTGATATATTAAAGACAACCATATATAAAAACGGTAACTTCGCCCCACCAGCAGGAAAAAAATTCATTTATTTCATAGATGATATAAACTTACCACAATTGGATGTTTTCGGATCTCAACAACCTATTGAATTTATTCGTCAATTAATTGATAATAAAATGCTATATGATGAAAAGAAAATAAAGCGTTCAATTAAGGATACCATCATCATGGCTGCTTGTGCCCCACCATCAGGAGGTAGGAACCCCGTTACTCCAAGGCTTTTCAGACACTTTAATATGATTTGGATGACTGAATTATCAAAAGATTCTATGCAACTTATATTTAAGACTATAGTTCAAAGTTGGTTAAGTAATACTAAAAACTTAGAAAAAGAAACTGACGTTTTAATCGAAAGTGCTTTAACAATATATCAAAAAATAAGAGATAATTTATTGCCAACACCCTCTAAATCCCATTATACTTTCAACCTTAGAGATATGAGTAAAGTTATACAAGGTATGGTCAGAGCAGGATTAAATGAATTAGTTGATAAAAAAATATTGGTTCTTTTATGGATACATGAAACAAGCAGACAATTTAGAGATCGTTTGCTAGCAGAAGATATCCCCAAATTTGACGAGTGGATAAAGACTCAATATGAAACAAAATTAGGTATGCAAAAAGGAACTTTGTTGCCTATAAATGAATTAATATTCTCAGACTTAAAAGAAAAATGCTACAAAATGATAACTGATACAAAATTATTACATAAAAGAATAGAAGATGAACTTGAAAGTTATAATATGGCTACTAGATCAGGCGCAATGAAATTAGTATTTTTCACTGATGCTATAAATCATTTCTGTCGTATAGCACGTATATTATCTTTAGCCAGAGGTAATGCATTGTTAATTGGTTTGGGAGGTTCTGGAAGACAATCTCTTACCAAACTCGTTGTCTTTGCCTTAAAACAAGAAATGAACACTTTGCAAATAATAAAAGGATATAATACTGAGGCATTTTTGAAAGATATTGGTAAAATATTGAAAAAATCAGGTGGAGTTACAGAAAATGGTGTAAGTGATAAGAAACAAGCTTTCCTATTTTCTGATACACAAATTATTCAAGAAAGTTTCTTAGAAGATATAAATAATATTTTAAATAATGGTGAAGTTCCAAACTTATTCAAAGACGATGAAATGGCTGTTATATTTAATACTTTAAAAGATAAAGCAAAGGAAAATAAATATCCTGAAACAAAAGATGGTGTATACCAATTTTTCGTTCAAACAGTTAGAGATAGTTTACATATTGTATTATCATTCTCGCCTGTAGGTTCTGCTTTCAGAAATAGATGTATACAATTCCCTTCAATTATAAACTGTTGTACAATAGATTGGTTTAATGTATGGCCCGATGATGCTTTGAACAGTGTCGCCGAAAGATATTTGAATACTATAGGAGAAACTATCAGAGGACAACCCGCCAACACTATTTCACCATTAGTCAAAAAAGTAAAAACTCAATTAAGTATAATATTTGTGAACATCCAAAAGAAAGCTTTAGAATTATCCAAAAAATTTGAATCAGAATTAAGAAGATATTATTATATCACACCTACTTCCTATTTAGAATTTATTAAATTATTCATAGATATTTATAACGAAAAAATAAAAATTATACCAGAACAAGTCAAAAACTACAGATTAGGTATCCAAAAATTGGATGAAGCCAACGAAATTGTCAAAAGTTTGAAAGAAAGTTTAATTAAATTAGAACCACAACAAATTGAGGGTAAAAAAAATGTCGAAGCTTTAATAGTTGTTTTAGATGAAAAGAAGAAAGTAGTAGGTGCTGAAAGAGAAAAAATCGCAGGGGAAAAAGATGAAATTGATAAAAAGAGAAAAGTTATATTAAAAATAAAAGAGGAATGTGATGCAGAGATGGCCACTGCTGAGCCAACTTTAAGAAAAGCAAAAGAAGCCTTACAAAACTTGAACGAAGATGACTTGAAACAATTAAGATCATATACAAAACCTTCTGAAAACATTTTGGCTTTGGCCAGAAATTTATGTTTCGCCTTCGATTGCAAAGGAAGAGAATATTCAGATTTTAAAATATTAATTAATGATACCAAGAAATTCAAAGAAACATGCCAAAATGAATCTGCAATGGTAAACAAATTAAATGAGCCAAGAAAATTAATGGAATTGTCAAACTTATTCAATACTATTAAAGATAAAGATTTCACAAAAGTATCAAAAGCTGCAGATGGTCTTAAGCAATATGTAGGAGCTCTATTAGGTTATGTACAAGTATTTAGGTTTGTCAAACCAAAAATGGATCAACAAGAAAAGGCCACAAAAGAATTAAATGAAGTAGAAGCCAAATTAGAAGAAAAAACTAAATCTTTGAATGAAAAAGAAGCCGAATTGAAAAAATTGCAAAAAGAATTTGATCAAGCAGAAAGAAAACTTAGGGATTTAGAATATTCTATTAAAACAATAAATATAAAGATGGTTCGTGCTGGAAAATTAGTTGATGGTTTGAAAGATGAAGGAATTCGTTGGAAAGATAAAATTGTCGAATTATCAAAAGAATCCAAAAATTTATTAGCTAATGTCATCATATCTAGTACAGTCGTATCATATTTCGGTCCATTCACTATGGAATACAGAAAAGAATTTTTAAGAGATACAAAAGAATATGTAATAAGAGCTGGTGTTTATTATTCAACAAAAGAAGATGATCCAGAGGAAGAAGCTAAAAAGAAAGCAGAGGAAGAAGAGGCGAAAAAGAAAGCTGAAGAAGAAGAAGCTAAGAAAAAGGCTGAAGAAGAAGAAAAGAAGAAAAAGGAAGAAGAAGAAGCTAAGAAAAAAGCCGAAGAGGCAGAAAAGAAAGAGGGAGAAGAAAAAGATGAGGAAACATTAAAAAAAGAAGAAGAAGAAAAGAAGAAAAAAGAAGAAGAGGAAGCTAAAAAGAAAGAAGAAGAAAAGAAAAAGAAAGAAGAAGAAGAAAAAAAGAAAAAATTAGAAGAAGAATATAAACCTTTAAGTGAGGAAGAAATCGAAGATAGATTAAGACCCGAAAATATACCTGATTTTAGTTTACAAGAAATGTTATCAGATCCTTTAGAAATAAGAGACTGGAACTATGCAGGTTTACCCGCAGATGATTTATCCATTGAAAATGCTATTATTACAGTCAGAGCTAAAAGATGGCCATTGATTATTGATCCTCAAATGCAAGCTAATAAATGGATCAGAAACTACTACAGAAAAGAAAAAATAAACTGTTATAAATTGACTAATAAGAATTTATTCAACTTATTAAAGAATAGTATCCAAAATGGTTATCCATGTTTAATAGAAAATGTAGAACAAACTTTAGATAGTTCATTAGAACCAATCTTAGCCAACCAAGTATTTAAGCAAGGTGCAGGATATTACTTATCCATGGGGTCTGATAAACCAATTCAATTTACTGTAGGTTTCAAACTTTTCATGACCAGTAAAATGTCAAATCCACACTATTTACCAGAGTTATCTATCAAAGTTACCTTAATTAACTTTACAGTCACTAGAAAAGGTTTAGAAGATCAACTTTTGGTTGAAGTCGTCAAGCATGAAAAGCCCGAAATTGAAGCCCAGAAAGAACAAACTATGCTATCTATTAATAATTCCAAAAAGATGATTAATGATTTAGAAACTTCTATCTTGAATTTAGTAAAGGATGCAGGAAATGATATTTTAGATAATGATATTTTAGTAAATAAATTAGATGAAAGTAAAGTTCAATCAAAAAAAATTAATGAAGAATTAGAAAAAGCTGAAGTCACTGCTAAATCTATCAATAAAGATCGTACTTTCTATCGTCCAGTTTCAGTCAGAGGTTCTATTTTATATTTCGCTATTGCATCTTTAGCTAATATTGACTCTATGTATAATTACTCTTTGGAATATTTCCTTAAATTATTCAACCAAAGATTAGACAAAAGTCAGCAATCTTCAGATGTTGGTGAAAGAATTAAAATATTAATAGATGATATCACAATTAGTTTCTATGAAAAAATATCAAGAGGTCTTTTTGAAAAAGATAAATTACTATATAGCTTTTTAATTGTTACTTCTAAATTACAAAATGATGGAGCCATTGGAGATTCGGAATGGCAATTCTTCTTAAGAGGTGTAGGTAACTTCGTGCCAAAAATAGATGAAAAAGAAAGTCCTTATTATAAAAAGAACATAAAAGATTGGATGGATTTAGAATTATTCAAAAAAATGCTATCATTTAAAGAATTTGCAGTATCATTCTTTGACATAGAAAATATTTTATCTAATTTCACTCCTGAAGATATCTCAAAGTTCAAAGAATTTTTAGAATGCGAAAAGCCTGAAGAGTTCGTTTTGCCAGAAGCTCTAGAAAAAATATCTGTTGACTTTAATAGACTATTGCTTGTTAAGCAATTAAGAGAAGAAAAATTAATCCAGGCTATAAGATACTTCATTAAGAATAGCTTTAATGATAGATTTTTGCAATCACCTCCATTCGATGTTTCTGCCGCTTATGAAGACAGTCTTAAAACAACTCCATTAATATTCATTTTGTCCACAGGTGCAAATCCAGTCAAAGCTTTAAGAGATTTCGCAAGAAAAAAAGGTGTAAATATGATTAACATTTCTCTTGGTCAAGGTCAAGGAGAAATTGCCAAAAAAGCAATTTTAGATAGTATTAAAACTGGAGATTGGGTCTGTTTAGAAAATTGCCATTTAGCCAGAAGTTGGATGCCTAAATTAGAAGAAATTTTAGAAGAGGTAAATGATAAAGAAGCAGAAATAAATAATGATTATAGATTATGGCTTACTTCTATGCCTTCAGATGCCTTCCCAGCAGCTGTTTTGCAAACTGGTGTCAAAATGACAAATGAGCCTCCTAAAGGTATCAGAGCTTCTTTGAAAGGAACCTATCTTAATATAAAAGATGAAGATTTCGCACCATATACTTTACAACAAAAATTAAAGAAAATGACATTCGGTCTCGCATTCTTCCATGCAGTTATTCTCGAAAGAAGAAAATTCGGAGCCCTTGGATGGAATATACCCTACGCATGGATGAATTCTGACTTTGAAGCAAGCAGAATGCATCTTAATATGTATATTGAAGAATATAAAGAACAAGGAGTTCCATTCGAAATTTTGAGATTCTTAGTAGGAACTATCAATTATGGTGGTAGAGTTACAGATGACAAGGACGAAAAATTAATAGCAGCTATATTGAATAGTTACTTTAATGATCTCATTTTTGACGACTTATTTAAATTTTCAGAAGGAGAAGGATATGAATCACCTAAGGTTGATACTGTTGAAGATATAAATAAATATATTGAAACTCTTCCTTTAGATGATGAGCCTGAAGTATTTGGATTAAACAACAATGCAAATATTACTTTACAAAAGAAATTAGTATCAGAATTTATGGAACCATTAATTGGTATCCAACCTAGAACTGCAAGCTCAGGAGGTAAAACACCAGATGATATAGTCAAAGAAATAATTCAAGATATTAATCAAAAGTTCTCTAAGGTAGAATTATTGGATGTTACCAAAGCCAACCAAAGATCAATATTAGTCAACCCCGAAATTGAAGAAGAAAATAATGAGGAGAAAAAAGAAGAGGAAGAAAAGAAAGAGGGAGAAGAGAAAAAGGAAGAAGAAAAGAAAGAGGAAAAGAAAGAAGAAAAGAAAGAAGAAAAGAAAAAGGAAGATAAGAAAAAAGGCAAAAAGAAAAAAGATAATAAGCAAAAGAAATCACCTTTAGGAAACTTCTTATTACAAGAATGCGATAAATTTAATAATTTATTACAAGTTATTACTTCTTCTCTTCATAGTTTAGAATTAGCTGTAAATGGTGCAGAAGTCATGTCCCCCACTATAGAATTAGTATACTATTCATTCATAGATGGTAATGTTCCAAAATTATGGGGTGATAACTCATATTTATCTTTAAAACCTTTGGCTTCATGGATAAATGATTTATTATTAAGAATCAAATTTATGTCTGATTGGTTATATAACGGTCCGCAAATATCCTATTGGATAAGCGCATTCTTCTTCCCACAAGGATTCAACACTGCAGTATTGCAAACTTATGCAAGAAAAACTGAAGAAGCTATTGATAAGTTAACATTTAGAACAAATGTTCTTGATAAAAAATTGGGTGATGAAGGAATTGAAATTCCTGAAGATGGTGTTAATATTAATGGGTTACATTTAGAAGGAGCTTCTTGGGATTTCGAAAAGATATTATTGAAAGAACAAGATCCAGGTGAATTAAGCATTGAAATGCCAGTAATATGGTTAGAACCAGTAAGTGTTTCTAAATTGAAAAAAATTGGATTTTATGAATGCCCCTTGTATAAGACAAGTAAAAGACAAGGAGAATTATCTACTACTGGTCATTCAACTAACTTCGTTATGTATTTCTATTTGAAATTTGATGAAACTGATTCTAATAAAGATTCAGAACATTGGATTAGAAGAGGAACTGCTTTATTGACTCAATTGGATAAATAAGTACCTTAAATTATTAAATTCTTAAGAAAAACTTTATTATTATTATTTTTAATTTAACTTATTAATTCTATTAACTTCTTTGATATTTAATAAGTGATATAATTATTTTTATTTTTTTTTGATTTATTATTTTTTGTTAAATAATAAAAAATAAATAATTTTAATTAAATAATTATTTATTTTTTAATCATCTAAATATAATAATTGGGGATTGGGGATTGGGGATTGGGGATTGGGGATTGGGGGTTGGGCCCAATCCCCAATCCCCAATCCCCAATCCCCAATCCCCAATCCCCAATCCCCATTCAATAATGAAAAAAGTTACTATAAAATAAATAAAATAATTTAAATTAATATCTCTAATATACATACTTATTATTTTTCAAAATCTAATATAACAA
>Ga0247608_10005503_pt1 | contig 13657 bp, 13 predicted proteins | sample 176DNAGHGlowgp2_FD_193490 | JGI IMG/M metagenome (GOLD analysis project Ga0247608, IMG submission 193490) | Sheep rumen microbial communities from Palmerston North, Manawatu-Wanganui, New Zealand - 1766 DNA GHGlow gp2 | ecosystem: Host-associated > Mammals > Digestive system > Stomach > Rumen ...
AATGCCTATATAGGTTACAATTTTGTGCTGAAGTCAAAATATAAGAAGAAAAAGAAAGTATGATGAGACGTTTATCGATATACCCGATATTGATCCTGCTGCTTTGGCCGATGGCTGCATCGGCGAGGAAACAGGCCAAGGAATTGACCACCGACAGTATCACGGTGTGCCAGCTGTTGCACGAAGCCAGCCAGTTGCCGGCATCCGCCAACCTGCCGCTCTTCTTTGCCAAGAAGTTCATCGGGCGTCCATACGTGGCAGCTACCCTCGAGGGCAACGACCCTGAATGCCTGGTGGTCAACACGCGTCAGCTCGACTGCACTACGTTGGTGGAGAATGTGATGGCCCTCACGCTCTGTGTCCAGCGGCATAACCTCAGCTACTACGCCTTCAAGCATGCCCTCGTGGATATGCGTTATCGTGGGGGGCTCATCCGGGGCTATACCAGCCGCATCCATTATTTCACCGAGTGGATCACCGAGAACACCAAGGCGGGCATCGTCCATGAGATACAGGCTCCCAATCCGCCCTTCACGGCCCTTCAGCAGGTCAGTGTCAACTACATGAGCCAGCACCCGAAGAGCTACGAGGCTCTGAAGAAGCATCCTGAGTTTGTCGGCGATATCCGCAAGATGGAACAAAAGGTGTCTGGCCAGCAGTTTCGCTATATTCCCAAATCGGCCGTTGGCAACAGCCAGCAGCTGCGCAAGGCCGTCAACGACGGCGATATCATCGCCATCACCTGCAAAAAGCCTGGGCTCGACATCGCGCACCTCGGCTTTGCGGTATGGAAAAACGATGGGCTTCACCTGTTGAATGCCTCGCAACTGCATAAGAAGGTGGTGCTCGAGCCCATGACGCTCTATCAGTATCTGCAGAAGCACCCCTCTCACACCGGTATCAGAATCATTAGAATCAACAAATAAACAGTAACATGATGGAATTACCCGATTTTATGAGTTATGCCAACAAATTCTCACAGTCAGAATTTGCTGAAAAGATCTCCCGCATCGCCAAGCGAGCCGGAGCCAAGTTAGTGTATGCTGCCCTCATCCTCTACTACACGCTGCAGAGCGACAAGGTGAGCAAGAGCGACAAGGCCATTATCATCGGAGCTCTCGGCTACATGATCAGCCCGCTCGACGTGATTCCCGATGCTATTCCCATTGCCGGACTCACCGACGACCTCGCCGTGCTGCTCTTTGTGCTCAAGAAGGTATGGACGGGCATCGACCCCGAGATTGTGGAGCAAGCCCGTGAGAAGCTCTCGAAGTGGTTTGATGAAGAAGAGATCAGCGAGATTCAAAATCTCTTTGACTCTGAAGAATAAAAAACAATCCCCGCCAGAATCATCTGACGGGGGTTTCTTTGCTTCGGAGGTGCCTGGCGGATTCGAACCGCCGTAGACGGTTTTGCAGACCGTTGACTAAGCCACTCATCCAAGGCACCGTTCTTTAATGCGGGTGCAAAGGTAATTGTTTTTCCTGACACTGCCAAATTTTTCGGCTACTTTTTATGGCCGTAATGCCCTTTTTCGCAATTTTTCTTGTCTTTTATGTCTTTCAGGGCGCATCCGGTGCAGCCGTAACAAGGATCATTGGCCTTCTTGAAGCTGATATAGACGCGGCGTGCAGCATAGCCCACGGCCCCTGTCAATACGATTCCGACAACCACAATCTGCCACATCGCGCCCACTTACCACTATAGTTTCGTAAGCTTACGAAGCAACACCTTGTTCACGCGCTGGATTCGCTTGCCGCGCTTCTCGATGTCCTCACGTACATTATTTATATTATTAAAGAGGTCGCTGAAAGCGTTGAGCACGGGGTTAGGCTGCCCGTTATCCTCTTCCACCTTCGGATTGGCCAGGATGCGTATGCCGCCCGGCTCCATGTGAACGTCGATGTCGGCATCGGTCATGATGGGGTCGCCGTCATAATGGATGGCACCCGGTTCGTTGCGGTGTATATGGAGGCTCTTGGTGCGGAAAGTCTTGATCTTCGAGTTGTTGCCGAGGGTCTTCATAAAGAGGTCGGCGGCTATCTGTGGTGCATCGAGGGCTGTAAAGGGCTCCATGATGATTACGTCCATCTCACCGTCCTTCATCGTGGCACCCGGTGCGATGTAGGCATTATTGCCGTATTGCGAGGCGTTGGCACAAGCAATGAGGAAAGCTTTATAGCGCTTGGCCCCTGTCTCGTCCTCCACCTCATAAGTCTCTGGCTTGTAGTTCAGTCCCTCCTTCAGCACATTTTCTGCGTAGGTGATGGGGCCGCGCTTGCCTGCCTCGGCAAACTTCAGCGAGATAAACGCATCGAAGCCCATGCCGCAGGTGCAGAAGAAAGGCATACCGTTGATCACGCCGTAGTCGAACGTCTCCACATTATAGCTGTTGATGATGCCGATGGCCTTCTTCACATCGAGGGGCAGGCAGAGGTGGCGCGCCAGTCCGTTGCCCGAGCCGCAGGGGATGATGGCCAGCGCCGTCTGGGTGTGTACGAGCGAGCGGGCCACCTCGTTCACGGTGCCGTCGCCGCCCACGGCCACTACCACATCTTCCTCCTGCTCCACACACTCCTTGGCTATCTCTGCGGCATGTCCCGCATACTCCGTGAATCGGATGGTATAGTCATAGAGCTCCTGATCGAGCGTCTGTTCAATCAGATTCGGTATCTCCTCTTTTGAGTGAGTGCCGGAAATGGGGTTCAGTATAAATGTGATTTTCTTCTTTTCCATCATAATCTGAGTGCAAAAATACAAAAATTGCCTGAAAAATCAGTTATAAATGAAATAAAAATACCAAAAAGCGACATTTATTAATAAAAACTTGCACGATTTGCCAAAAAATGTGTAACTTTGCAGCCTGAAAATAAAAATAAAGAACATACCTATAAGGAATGGGACAGTTACAAGAGAAATATTCGCATTATCGTGAGCCGCAGAAATTCATGGAGGCTGACGTATATCCCTATTTCCGTGCTATTGAAGGAAAGCAGGGAACGGAAGTGGAAATGGGCGGTCACAAAGTGCTCATGTTCGGTTCTAACGCCTATACAGGCTTAACGGGCGACCAGCGCATCATCGATGCTGCAAAGGCTGCACTCGACAAGTATGGCTCCGGATGTGCCGGCAGCCGCTTCCTCAACGGAACGCTCGACCTGCACGTGCAGCTTGAAAAGGAGATCTCAGAGTTTATCGGCAAGGAAGACTGCCTCTGCTTCTCTACGGGATTCTCCGTCAACCAGGGCGTATTGGCCATGGTAGTAGGCAAGGACGATTATATCATCTGCGACGATCGCGACCACGCTTCAATTGTGGACGGTCGTCGTCTTTCGTTTGCCAAGCAGCTCCACTACAAGCACAACGATATGGAAGACCTTGAGCGCGTGCTCCAGAAGCTTCCTTACGAGGCCATCAAGCTCATCGTCGTCGATGGTGTCTTCTCCATGGAAGGCGATCTGGCCAAGCTGCCTGAGATCGTAGAGCTCAAGCACAAGTACAACTGCTCCATCATGGTCGACGAGGCCCACGGCATCGGCGTCTTCGGCAAGCAGGGTAGGGGTGTCTGCGATCACTTCGGACTCACCGACGAGATCGACCTCATCATGGGAACCTTCTCCAAGTCGCTGGCCTCCATCGGTGGTTTCATTGCCTCCGACTGGGATACCATCAACTTCCTGCGTCACACCTGCCGCACCTATATCTTCTCGGCATCCAACACGCCCGCTGCCACTGCGGCAGCCATGGAGGCCCTCCATATCATCCAGAAAGAGCCCGAGCGCATTGCTGCCCTTTGGGATGTCACCAACTATGCCCTGAAGCGTTTCCGTGAAGAAGGCTTCGAGATTGGCGACACCGAGAGTCCCATCATTCCGCTCTATGTGCGCGATGTGGACAAGACGTTCCTTGTGACCTCCCTCGCCTTCAAGGCCGGTGTGTTCATCAACCCCGTCATCCCACCTGCATGTGCTCCTCAGGACACCCTCGTGCGTTACGCTCTCATGGCCACCCATACCCATGAGCAGGTAGACCGCTCGGTGGTTGCTCTGAAGAAGATTTTCGTAGAACAGGGAATCATTAAGTAACTGAATATTGAAGATTGAAGATTGAGATGTGTTAATAAATATAAAGAATTGCACTTTTTTCAATTTTCAATCTTCAATCTTCAATAATTATTAGTACCTTTGCACCCGCAAAAACGGGGCGTAGCGCAGTTGGTAGCGTTCCTGGTTTGGGACCAGGCTGTCGCAGGTTCGAGTCCTGTCGCCCCGACTTCAAAGAAAAAGGCCGCTGATTCGTTAAGAGTCAGCGGTCTTTACGTAAAAACGTGTAACTATGGAAAAGGGATGTCATCTAAGGCTCGTCCAGACGTCTTGAACCACTCATTCAGACTATCTCTATACCCTATAAGGGATTATCTGAACACGAGCAAGAGACTATCTGGATGGCGCGTAGAGACTATCTGAACAACCCAAGTAAAGAATTTATTATTTGTTGTCATAGGTTTTGTTATTGGTGTCTGTTTAACTTTTTTTGTGTAGCTTCGAAAAGTCAGGGTTTAGTCATCATCTTCTTGTCCCAATTTCATTTGATACATCACCACATCGTTGTTGGCTGCAAAATAGTCGATTCGCTGTTGGTGGAGTTGATTAAGTTTTTTCCGCAATTTGATATTCCATTATTCTTCTAATTAGTTATTGATGGATTTCTGTGCAAAGATACAAAAAAGTCGCTTCATAAGGGTGGACAAATCGTTAATTAACATAAAATAATAGTTGTTTTGAAACTTTTTTTGTACTTTTGCTCCGTCAAGGTGTTCAGAAAATATTATACCAATACTTACTAATAGAAAACAATCATGAGACAACTAAACATCTACGAAGAAGCAAGTCGCTGCCTGCTTTGTCAGGATGCACCCTGCAGCAAGGCTTGTAAGACGGGTGATCCTGCACGTGCCATACGCGCCATCCGCTTTGATAATCACAAACCAGCCCAGCGCTGGGTGAAGGACTGCAGCGACGCAGATCTGGAGGCTGCCGAGAAGGCGTGTATACACTATGGTATGCCTATTCGCATCAAGGATATGCTGCATGCCGTTCCTAACGACGAGGTGGATGCCAGCAATTATCCGTCGCTGGACATCGACTTCTGTGGCATTCACTGTGAGAACCCCTTCTTCCTGGCTTCTTCGGCCGTATGCACCAACTATGAGATGGTGGCCCGTGCCTTCGATGCCGGATGGGGTGGTGTGTTCTACAAGACCATCTGCCTGCAGGAAATCAAGGAGGTGTCGCCCCGATTCGATGCGCTCCACAACAATGGTACCCACGGCGACTTCTATGGCTTCCGCAACATGGAGCAGTTGAGCGAGAACCCTGTGGATATGGACTTCGACATCCTCAGGAGGCTGAAGCAGAACTATCCCAACAAGGTGGTCATAGCCTCCATCATGGGTCAGACCGAAGAGCAGTGGATAGAGCTGGCCAAGATGGCTGAGGCGGCTCATGTGGATGCCGTTGAGCTGAACTTCTCATGTCCGCAGATGCGACTGGCTGGTATGGGCAGCGATGTGGGACAGAACCCGGAGCTGGTGCTCTTCTACACAGCCTACGTGAAGCGCAACGTCTCCATTCCCGTCATCCCGAAGATGACACCCAATATCACCCAGATCAGTCAACCTGCTATGGCGGCCTATTTCGGTAATGCCGATGCCATCTCGGCCATCAACACCATCAAGAGCGTGACGATGAGCAGCGACGGAGAGGTGAGCGGAAGGAAGACCATCTCGGGACTCTCTGGACGTGCCGTCAAGCCTATCGCCCTGCGTCATATCATGGAGATTGCTCAGAATCCTATCATGAGCGGTTTGCGCAAGGCAGGCAATAAACGTGTGGAGCTGAGTGGTATTGGAGGTATTGAGACTTGGCGCGACGCTCTGGAGTTTATCCAGCTGGGCTGTAACAATGTACAGGTATGTACGGCCGTCATGCAGTATGGCTATCGTATCATCGACGATTTGATATTAGGTCTGCAGCGTTATATGGCCAAGCGTGGCGTCGCTCATCTGGTCGAGCTGGTGGGTGAGGAGTTGCCCAACTTCGTGACGCCTACCGACCTCGACCGCAGCACCATCATCTATCCTAAGATAGATCGTGAGGTTTGTATTGGCTGTGGTCGCTGTCATGTGTCGTGTATGGATGGTGGTCATCAGGCCATCGAGTTCGATGCCGCCACCCGTCAGCCTCGTATCGTTGGCACGAAGTGCGTGGGTTGTCACCTCTGCCGTCTGGTATGTCCCACAGGCGCCATCACCGCCACGAAGCGCATCCCCAAGAAGGAATAGTTTTTATTTTACAAACCCTTTGGAGCGCCATTTCCCTGAACGCCAGCGGCGAACAAGGATAACGCCACGGATGTTCTCGTCGAGGGCAAAGCCTACCCACATGCCCACAAGCCCGAAACCGAGAGGAATACCGATGACGTAGCTCACACCAACGGCTACGCTCCACTGGAAGATAACACCTATCACAAAGGGGTAGACCGTATCTCCTGTGGCTCGTAATGTGCTGCCTGCAAAGATATTGGCCGTGCGGCCTATTTCAAGGATGATATCGACAAAGAGTACCCAGACGCCCATCTTGATGATTTCCGCATTGTCTGTGAAGGCGCTGAGGATGCTCTTCCCCGTCAGCGCGAGGATGATGGAACCTGTGAGCGTGATGATCATCGACCAGCGGAAGAAGTAGTTGCCAAGGATATAAGCTGCCTGATGCCGCCGTTGCCCCACAAGATGTCCTACGAGGATGTCGCCACCCTGGGTAATACTCAGGCAGAACAGATAGACAAACATGATCATGTTGTGGCAGTAGGCGCGTGTGGCCAAGGCCTCGTTGCTGATCTGATTAATGAAATAGGTGATGACCACCTGCGAGAGACAGTATGAGATGTTCTCGCTCATGGCGGGGATGCCGATATAGAAGAGGTTCTTCAGTTCTTGCCAAGGCATGGGACGGAAATAGCGCAATGGGAAACGCGGGATATGCACCCTGAAATGGATGATGGCAAGCAGCACCATAGCAATGGCACGACAGGTGGCTGTAGAGATGGCGGCTCCTTCAACACCCAGTTGCGGACAGCCCCAGTGTCCGAAGATGAGGGCATAGTTGCCCAAGATATTGACAACGTTGACGATACCCGTCACCACCATCGGATAGACCACTTTATCGGCACTTCGCAGTGAGGCCGAGAATGTCAGCGCCAATGCCTGGAAGAACGATAGGGCTCCTGTCAGGCGCAGATATGCCAATCCGTCGCCCATCAGTTCAGGGCGCAGCCCCATCACATGCAGCAACTCCTCGGCAAAGAGATAGAGTAGGGCACTGACCGCCAAGCCAAGTACGAGGTTTACTGTCAATGCCATACCCACCACTTGCACCAAACGTTTCTTCAGGCCAGCACCGATATACTGTGCACAAAGGATGGCAGCACCCATCGAGAAGAACTGGTAGACGAGGAATACGAGTGAGATGAGCTGATTGTCAAGACCTACTGCCGCCACACTGTTGTCGCTATAGCGACTCAGCATCACCGTATCGACGGCACCCAGCATCATGACGAGAGCCATCTCGATGAATACCGGGATGGTGAGTACTTTCAATTGGCGTTTTAGAGATGTGTCGGCCATGCGTGTTTTAAGGCTTTATTTTAATTTCCATGGTGGTTTTCTGGACCTTCATACCCATGTTTTTGTAAAAAGATATGGCACTATCGTTCCCCTCCCAGACGTTCAGGGTGATGTTGTTGCAGCCTATCGACTTGGCATAATCGCGCACATGTTCGTATAATGCTTTTCCCACGTGGTGACCACGCGCTTTTTCATCCACGCAGATGTCATCAATGTAGAGCGTCTTGATGTCCTGAAGCAGTTTGTCATCCCTGACCTCAGTTATCAAACAAAATGCATGGCCCAGCACTTCTCCGTCATCGAAGACGAATACAGGCTTGGAGTCGTCGCCTAAGAGGGCTTCCAGCTCTTGCTCATTATACTTGGTGGTGTTGGGTTTGAAAAGGTCAGGGCGAATGACGTGATGAACCATGTCTACCTGATGCAGTAATTCGATGATGCGCCTAATGTCGTTTTTGTTTGCTCTTCTTATTGTCATATTCTTGATATACTTGCGTTAATTGTCTAAAGAGTTTGCAAAGTTAATGAAAAGAGAGCGATTATGGCTAACTTTGTGGCCAATATTAACATAATTTCTCATGATTATGGGCTACAAATTTGGTTATTCGCCCAATAAGCACTATCTTTGCAGCATGAAACAGATGTTGAAAGGACTTTCAGTTTATATCATAGCATATCTCGTACTGCTTATGATTGTATTAGGATTGCTGTTTGCATATCCCAAGGTGGAACTCCACCTGATGTTAAATTCTTGTCATACAGAGTTTTGTGATACGTTCTTGAAATATTATTCCATGTTGGCGGAGTGGCCATTCTATCTGTTGGCGCTGCTTCCTTTGATATGGAAGAGGAAAGAATTCACGCTCTTCTATCTTGTGTGCGAGTTGTCTGGAGCTGTGATCATACAGATATTAAAACACCTTTTCCATGCCCCACGACCCATCATCGTGTTTGAGAATTATCCTGATCTGGTATTGCCTTTGGTTGACGGCGTCAGCTTGCATCATAGCAATTCTTTCCCATCCGGACATACCTCTACATTCTTCATGTTTTTTACCTGTTGCGTTGTTCTGGGTTACTGGTATTATCAAAGGGCTAAGCAGGATAATTGTCGTTCATGGATGGTGTTTCAGTTGGCGACATTGTTGCTGCTGGCACTTGCTGCATTGGGCGGCTACTCGCGTATCTACCTTTCTCAGCATTTCTTGTCGGATGTCTGTGTGGGCAGCATGATAGGCTTTATCATCCCGTTCGTGGTTTTCTATTTTGGTAGGAACAAAATCCTGAAACTCAAAAATGAATGAGATTACATAATATGATGAAACTATTACGCAAGCCCATTTCGCTTTTTGCTTTTTCATGTATTGTCAGCATAGCAACATTGTTGTTATACAACATACCTTTCTTTGATTATGTCATCAACAATACGAATGAAAATTTAGGTGGCAAGATATTCCTTATGGCATCGCTGGTTGTTATCATGTTAGTGGTCAACTTCATGATGACTTATCTTGTGATGTTCTTGTTGAGGAAGGGTGGGCGTATCCTCCTTGCCATCCTTTCTGTCATCAATGCGACGGCTGTTTATTTCATCCTGACCTATAGTGTCATCATAGATGAGGTGACCATTAAGAACGTATTCAATACCAGATACTCGGAAGCTTCAGGATTCTTTAGTTGGTCGTTGTGGCTTTTCATCATTGCCTTGTGCGTGCTTCCTGCCTTGTATTGCCTATTGCAGCCTGTGGTTTTCGGTAAGGCGAAGAAAATGGCAGTCTATTGTGGAAGCTCTCTGGCTATTATCTTGGCCGTATTATTGGCCAATATCAACCAGGTGCTGTGGATAGGTCAGCATGATACCGAATTGGGCGGATTATTGCAGCCTTGGTCATATCTGGTGAATACGATTCGTGTGACGAGCATGAACCTTGCCAAACAGGCAGAGGAAATCAAGTTGCCCGATGGCAGGATTACAGACAACGAGAAAACCGTGGTTGTACTCGTCATCGGAGAGTCGGCACGAAAAGCCAATTTCCAGCTCTACGGCTATCAGCGTGACACCAATCCGCTATTGTCGAAACAACCAGAGCTGAAGGTGTATCAGGCTGTCTCGTGCGGAACTTACACCACAGCAGGTGTCAAAGCCATTCTTGAACCCCAGGAAAGTGGCGACTTGTATGAGTTGTTGCCTAACTATGCTTTCAGAACCGGGGTAGACGTTTCGTGGCGCACCTATAACTGGGGAGAACCACCTATACATATTGATGAATACCTCAATGAGAAAGACCTTGCCAAGAAATATCCAGACGTGGACAAAGCCTATGACGGCCTTCTATTTGCAGGACTCCGTGAGCGTATAGAATCAAGTCAAAAGAACAAGGTGCTGATTGTATTACATACCAGAACAAGTCATGGGCCTAATTATGCCGAAAAATATCCTAAGGAGTTTGAGGTCTATAAGCCTGTGGCAGAAAACGTAGAAGAAGGTGAAAAGAACGTTGAGCGCTTGGTTAATGCCTACGACAACACCATACGTTACACCGACTTCCTGCTGAATGGGCTTATCAATACCCTGCGCTCTATGACGGATTGGAAGAGCGCTATGATATTTATTTCCGACCATGGTGAGTCTCTCGGCGAGAACAAGGTGTTTATGCATGGACTCCCGATGAAATTGGCACCCAAGGTACAATATGAAATACCTTTCCTCGTATGGACCTCAGAAGGATTCAGAAACTACAAACCCACATCTGGCAAACAGGATGCCCAGGAAGGTGAACTGCCCGCAGTTCTTGAGCAGCATTACATCTTCCATTCCGTGCTAAACCTGCTGTCCATACAGTCGCCGGCTTACAACAAAGACTACGATATCTTCTTATAGAGATAAGCCACTGCTGCTCCTGAGAGATTGTGCCATACGCTGAAGATGGCTCCAGGGATGGTGGCCAAAGGATAAGCCGCAAAATGGATGGTTGCCAAACTGCTGGCCAACCCTGAGTTCTGCATGCCGACCTCGATGGATATGGCTCTCTTCTTGGGCTCAGACAATCTAAGCGTCCGTCCGATAAGATAGCCAAGACTCAGGCCAAAGATGTTGTGTAGAATGACTACCAAAACGATGATGAATCCACCTGCTATTAATTTGTCGGCATTGGCTCCGATGATGATGGCTACAATCAGTGCAATGGCTATTGAGGAAAAGGCTGGCAGATAATCGGTTGCTTTTTCAGTAAACTTAGGCCAAAGCCCCTTTACGATGAGCCCCATGATGATAGGCAGGATCACCACCCAGAGAATACTCAGGAACATGCTGGTCATATCCACATTGATGCTTTTTCCTGCCAAAGCCCATGTCAGCAGAGGCGTCAGGAACGGGGCGAGTAGGGTAGAAACACCAGTCATTCCAACAGATAGGGCTAAATCGCCTTTTGCCAGATAGGTTATTACATTGGAAGCTGTGCCACCAGGACAACAGCCTACCAGAACTACACCAAGAGCCAGTGCTTCATCGAGCGAGAAGATTCGCGCTAGTGACCAAGCCAATAAAGGCATAATAGTGAATTGTGACAGACAGCCAATTAGAATGTCCTTAGGACGACTGAACACAATCTTGAAATCTTGGAGGTTAAGGGTTAAACCCATACCAAACATGACCACTCCCAGCAAGTAATTGATTACCGTTGGACGAATCTCTTTCAGTACATCGGGAAATGCCAGAGCCAGTAAAGCGGCCACCAACACCAGTATGCCCATGTACTCAGATATGTAATGACAGAGCCTCTTCATCTTACTATTTATTAAATTTCTCGGCAAAGGTAGTGATAAATGCGAAAAAAATGTTATCTTTGCAGACATATTTGAGAATTATTAGTAAATTTGAGTTGATATGAAGAAAATTGCATTCATTTGGCTGCTGTCTGTGTTTGTCTCGCTATCAGCAAATGCACAGAAAGCTTTAAAGAAAGTGTACAACGAAGACGTGAATCCTATTGAACAAATAGATCAGGCTTTGGCGAAGGTTCAGTCTGAAGATAAATTCGTCATCTGCCAGGTTGGTGGAAACTGGTGTATCTGGTGCTTGCGCTTTGCTGACTTTATTACGAACGACACAACCATCAGCAAGGTCATCGCCGACAACTATGAGTATATCCATGTGAACTATAATCCCCGTCGTTCACAGGATGCGACGAAGGTGGAACAGGGTAAGGCCCTGATGGCGCGCCTGAACCAGTGCGGACGCTTTGGATTCCCCGTGCTTGTTGTGCTTGATAAGGAAGGCCACGTGATTCATATTCAGGATTCAGGATACCTGGAAGAAGGACAGGGTTATGATCGGGAGAAAGTGCTGAGCTTCTTTAAGAATTGGACTCCAAAAGCCGTTAACAAGTGAATATTAGCATATATCCGTTTTGGTAATAACTAAAATCACTTAAAATTTGTCTAATTATTTTGGGAAAATTAATGATAATTGCAGAATTATCGTTATATTTGCACCAAGATTTTGATTATAATCATCTAATAACAAAACTTTTATGAAGAAGATCATCACTTGCCTACTTGCCACTTTAGGATTGACGACCGCTTGCGGTCAGGGAAACTACGAGAACGTGGACGTTCAAGGATTTGCCGGACTGATGGAAAATTCCGCTGTCGTTGTTTTGGATGTGCGTACCGCCAGCGAGTTTGCTGAGGGACATATCCCTGGGGCTATAAACATCGATCAGGCACAGGGTGACTTCATGGAAAAAGCCAAGACCTTGCTACCCAAGGACAAGAAGATTTGCGTATACTGCCGCAGTGGACGCCGCTCTGCCAATGCAGCCGACAGGTTGGCTGCCGAAGGTTTCCAATGTGTGAACCTAAAAGGTGGTATCATCGCTTGGAAAGAGGCAGGAAAGGCTGTGACTACCGATAGCTACGAGGTGGATGAATTTACGACCAAGAGTGGAAAGATCATCAGGTTCTACGCCCTAGTACATGCTAGCATCCGTATGGAGTATGACGGCAAGGAGATAGAGGTCGACCCTGTGACGAAATTGGGAAACCGTACGATTGACTATACCGCAATGCCCAAGGCCAACTATCTATTCATCACCCATGAGCATGGTGACCACTTCGATAAGGAGGCCATCAAGATTCTGACGAATGAGGGCACGCAACTCATTATGAACAAGCGTTGTGTGGAGATGTATGGGACAGGTGAGGCGATGGCGAATGGAGACAAGAAGCAGATTGCCGATGACTTCAAGGTGGAGGCTGTGCCAGCCTATAACACGACCGAGGGCCGCACGATGTTCCATCCCCAAGGTCGTGACAACGGATATATTCTGACCATCGATGGCTTGAGAATCTATATTGCCGGTGACACTGAGGATATTCCTGAGATGGCTGACATCAAGGATATCGACATTGCATTCCTGCCCTGTAACCAGCCATACACGATGACTACCGAACAGTTGGTGAAGGCCGCGAAGGTGATCAGGCCGAAGGTGTTGTTTCCGTACCATTATGGACAGACGGATGTTAAGAATCTCCCAGAACAGTTGAAAGCTGAAGGTATTGATGTAAGAATCCGTCATTATGAATAAGCTGATAAAACGATGAGCAGCGTATCATTAACTAATAGAATGAAAGCAGCGGCTCTAGCTCTACTGATGCTATGGCCGGCGGTGGTGGTTATGGCAGAAATCTCAACGACCTCGATGCGTGTATTCCGTAACTTCAGTGCTGCCGATGGTCTGGCTGACAACAGTGCCCAGATCATTGCATGCACCAAGACTGGTCGATTGGTGATAACCACCATGGGGCAGATCAACTTTTATGACGGACAGCGCTTTATCTATATTGATCCGACGGATGAGAACGTATTCCCGCTGGACAGCTACCGGGGTAATTACCATCTCTATTTCGACCGCTACCACCATATCTGGTTGAAGAACACCTACTCGGTGACGTGCGTGGACCTAACTACGG
>Ga0247608_10005505_pt1 | contig 13657 bp, 10 predicted proteins | sample 176DNAGHGlowgp2_FD_193490 | JGI IMG/M metagenome (GOLD analysis project Ga0247608, IMG submission 193490) | Sheep rumen microbial communities from Palmerston North, Manawatu-Wanganui, New Zealand - 1766 DNA GHGlow gp2 | ecosystem: Host-associated > Mammals > Digestive system > Stomach > Rumen ...
TATCCAGATCTCTGTACTGAAATTTGAATCCATAATCAAACTCCGGAAAATCATTGCACACTTCTTTTATCTCTCTAATAATTCGTTTTCCGTGTTCAACACTTCCCTGATGGTTGTTTGCCATCTCAAAAACAAATAATGGTCTGTCAATCATATCCCCCTCCAAGTCCTGACTAATTACATTATTATAGCCATAATAATCACTAATTTTTTAATACATAAGGTTTATCCGCTATTTCTTTCAAATAGCGTTCTTCTATTTGTACATCTATCTGTTTTCTATAATAATCATTGCCAACATGTTGCATGACTTTTTCATTATTGATAATATCCAGCTGTTCTTTGTAAACATAATCACAAGTGTCATCCCAGCTATGTTTTTTGATCATTTCTTCAAAATAAAACTTATAACCAATCCTTAATAATCTATATACATCCAAAAAAGCATTTAATAAACATGAAGTAAAATCCCATGAATACAATTCCAAATCCATCAGTATAGCTATCTCATTTCGTATTCTTTTCATCCTGCTTTCAGGAAAGATATATTGTAATTTGAACCCACCATTATCATCAAATAAATTTTCCTCTTCAGCTTCATCTGTAAATAAAAGCATTGCTGAAAAAGCATATGCACTATTTTTCACTAAATATGCTGCAAACACACAATGTGTATAATCATTATACATTAGATTATCTTCATTGTGATATTTATTTATCAACTTTTCGCATAAATCATTTTCACGTATTGCCTCCATATTGAAACATAATCCAGTAAGGTAATTCGAGCCACACGCGTGGTATATTTTTTCAAATGTATCAGCATAAATTGTACTTTTTTCACGATTATAATAGATTGTTTTACTTACCGTTGATTTTGTTTCAAAGGATATCAAACCTAGTTCACAATTATCGTAGATATATTGAAGTGCATTGTCTAAGTTCTCAATAATTATATGATCCTGATCAGTAGACAAAAGAGCATGTTTACCAGTAGGAAGCCCAATAACGTTCTCAAAGCTGTCCCTATAACAACCTGATTGCATTTCCTTATAAATTATGCGCTTATCCTTTCCCGATAATTCGCGGATTTTTTCATAATATTCAACGCCTTTTGTTGAACTGTTATTACACAATATTATTTCTATCTCTTCATCATACATAAGTTGTTGAAGATTTTTGATCGTTTCCAACGCTTCTTTTCCACGATTGAAAGAAGGAATACAGATTGATAAAAAAACATTGCCTCCTTTTCTATTTTCTCTTATTCTCTCCGCGTGTATTTCCGACATCATTTGAGTATACTCATCTAAGTCATCACTTTTTATTTCCCGTGGAATATATGCTCCGCTCCTTATCAAATATTCTTTGAAAGCCTGCTTATCTTCAAATATGTCTACATTTAGCTCTATAAGCTTTTCTGCCATTCCCGGAATAATAAAATACGAAAATAGCTGTCGAACTAATCGATCATTTCCGAGAACCAGATAGACTCTCATATTTCGTGACTGCTCTTCATTATGAATGATACCCCGTATATCAGAATAACCATCAATCAATATTGGTGAAAACATCCTTGTTTTGACATCTTGAAGATTTTCTTCGACAATTACCGGTTGCTTACCTTCGAATCTTTTTTCTTCATCATTCCAGACATAAAATCTTGAATCGGAAACAGGGATCATTTTTAATGATAATTCCTCATATTGTGGGATATTGGCTAAATGTAATTTCTCATTTTCACGAAGCAATTTGCAGTTTTCTTCATAAGCTTTCCTAAACTCTCCCTCGTTTGGAGCAATGAAGTTTTCATTTACAACCTGAAAAATGTCATTTTTCATCTGCTTATCAGAACTTGCCTGATGAGCTGCCATAAAAGCCATTATCGCCTCGTCATATTCGTTATTATCAAATTTATCAAATCCATATCTAAGAATATCTTCTACAGCCATAATCCCCTCTTTTACATGTTGACTATACGTCTTTCCAACTCATCTACAGTTTCAATAAACCTGTTTCCTGTATCACAAAGATACTCAGCCCGCTCTTTAGCCTTTTTTGACATTTCCCTAAGATAATTATTATCTGTTGTAAGCCTTCGAATTCGCACAGCCATCTCATCATAGCTGCCCACTACAAACTCGTCTCCAACATTATATGAAACGTCACCAAAATCAAGAGCTACCGGCACTACACCTTTTGACATAGCTTCTACAGATGAAGTCCCTCCGCCCAGTCTTTTGGGATTGATATATATGTCACACAAATCCATATATGATAAAATATCATTTACAAAACCTGAGCTTTGACTCATCTGCTTTAGCCTATCTTTTTCCATACATATCCTGTCATATTTATGAAATCTACCTATAAAATAGACAAATATATCATCAAGACCGCATATAAAATCAATAAATTCTTTATCAATCTCTATATCCAGACGGCTTCCTACAACACAAGCAACCACAGCATTTGATGGTATTCCAAGTTCCTCCCGTGTATGTCTTTCTTTTTGAGTTTTTAAATCTGATGTAAACACAGAGGGTATAAGCGCTCCTTCTTTTGCTCCAAGATATCTTGCATATTCCATGGCATTATCGAGGTCACTTAATGAGCATGTAAAATAGTCAGTCCCATCATATTGCAGCTGCCCCGGAGCCATTCCAACCAACAAAACAGGAATTAACTCATTGGCTAAACTTGCGGTAATGTTAAACCCACCAATATTGACAATATAGTCAGGTTTTAACTCCTCGATAGTATTTAAAATCACTTCTATACTGTTTACATCCGGTTCTTCTCCGCATGCAGTCTGAAAGAACGGAATTTTCACCTCACCATCGTTCAAATAATCAATCTCGTTTAATTCATCCTTTGAATTATGTCCATTTTTCCAGAACAATGGCAATCTGACAATTTCCGGAAATAGATCATTCGTATTGATTATCATCACTTCCTTCTTGCCAAATATTTTTAATGCCTTAGCTCTAAAAAAACAGCTTTTTGTCGGTCCATGGACAAAATCTATAAATTGTGAAGTTATCAAAATCACAAAACTGTGGTCTCTTTCGCTATAAGGAATGGATTGTCCCTTAAACCCCACCCCATTTTTGTATTCATTAACTATTTCAAGGTATACTTCCAAATATTTTTTGTATACCTCTTTTGAATACAAAGAGGGTAATATAAACATTAACGCTCTACACGAAGCCCACAAATTATATTTAACTTTTCTTTCAAATCTGGTATTCCCTATATACTCTAAAAAACTAAAAAGGTTTGCAGGATTAGGTTCAAGAAGAATCATCAGCTGATAATATGCGGCGCAAAAAAGTTCATTTATTTCTCCATTTCTCACGCAGTTTCCCACTTCAGAACAATCTATTTCTCTTTTTATCTTCTTAAGGTCATACTCTTCATATAGGCCATTTACAATATTATTGCCTATTCTTTGCATCTCTAAAATATTGACCTTTTCTGTCAAAAAGAAGCTTTCAAGTTTTTCTTTTAATGTAAACTCAGTACCATTCATTATCTTATCCCCACCAAGGTCTCATCACTATTCATAGGTACCGTCATCTTTTGCTTTTATATATACTCCGGCAAAAGACCTAATATTTTCTCCATAAGAGCGTCAAATGTCATACGTTTTAGAGCTTCCCGCCTTCCGATTTCTGCCATATTTTTTCTTTCCTCTTCATGCTCAAGATAGTAATGTATTTTCTCTATCAGTTCCTGCTTATTTTTGAAAAATACAACTGTGCCTTCTGGCATGATCAAATTTATATCCACCAAATCGTCGCCATTAGGTATATAATTTGACAAATAAAATGCACCGCTAAGCATACTTTCCCAGGTTCTGGAAGCAGCAGTAGTCATAATGTTATTACCTATGACTATCTTTGATGCCTGATATATTTTTGATAAAGTCTCTCCATTTTGGGCTTCGCCCATAGCATATCTTTTGTATTTAGTACTCTCTTTCCATCCTTTCCCCCAGAGCTTAATATTTTCAAAACCTGCATCTATGATCCAATCAGCCAAAACCTGCCTAAAAATGCGCTGATTTAACCACATATACATATTATTCGCCAAAAATGCCAGGTCATGTTCACTTATAGTGTTGTTATTTCTATATAACTCCTTTTCTATATATTCTGAGAAGTCTTTCTTATTATATAAAAAACTGCCTGCCTTCCCATCCTCATAGTATTTATTAAAAATATCCCTGACTATAACTTTTGAAGCATCATCAGGTACTCCTTCCTCCAAAAATTCATCTATCCAACTCTCCACGTCGCTTGCATGGCACACAAAGCATATGTCAGCTCCATAAAGTTCCATTTCCTCATCCGTTAAATCATATATTTTATAAATATCCTGATTAGTAGGAACCGGTGCATCTATAAGTTTTCCATGATATAGCTGCTTTAACCAATTCCAGGATATTAAATGGTTTATAACCATATCTCTTTTTCCAAGTTTTTTATATGTATCAGGGTTGATTATATGGTCCATTGGATCTTGTATCCAGGTTATCCAAATAATCTCTTTCGGAATTAAATCACTATACTCATATCTGAAATGATCCAATGTAAAAATCACATCCGGCTTGAATTCTGTGAGAATTTCTAATACCTTTAAACTAGTTGTTCTTTTAATATTATCTGATTCAATCAGAAGTTCACATTCACATCCATGTTTCTTTGCTGCCTCCATCGTATTCTTTGTATGATACTGCAATACTGTTGTAAACCTACTTGTCCAAAATAGGATTCTCGGCTTATGTTCATTTACTCTTATGGTCATTGCCTCTATATTTTTCCTGTATATATCTCCTAGCTCTTTGTTCAAAAAGCTTCTTTTTTCTCTTTGATTGTGAGCTATTTCGTTAAAGCAATCATGCAACGACAAAGCGCGTCCATTTAAGCAATATCCTTTTTCCGGTATATCGAACTCGGAATCCTCAAAGCATTGATTAATGCCTTCCTTACCAACAAGGTATACATATATCCTATCATTTATTTGTTTTCCAATATCTATAGCCTGTAAATATGCTTCAAATTCCCACTTAGAAAACGCCAGATAAATAGCATTTTCACATCCAATTTTAAATTTTTCACTTTTGCATTTTTGAGCTATCTCTTCTATCTGTGAATCAAAAATTGGACCTTCCAAAAAGATTGAACTATCACCTGTCTTCGCAACATCCATTTTTGTTTTAGTAAATCCTGCAAACGATTTTTCCTCTCCATTTAAAGTAACTACCAAATCATCATCACTATAGATGATAATACAATCCGGCTCTTCCGGAATATTTCCGAAAAAGTAATCATACTTCTCAACTATGTCTTTATTCTTTTTATACATATTAGTCATTTCTACTTTTTTAGGAATAAAGAAATTTTCTTCGATAATCTTGTATGCATTCTTATCCCGGAACTGTTCGTAAAGCTCTATAAGATTAAACAAAGTGTTTTTATTGTCTACGCATTTGTCATAAATAAAAACCTTCTGCCATAGTAATTCATATTTTCTATTCGGATAAGCTTTTTCGAGTGCTTCTACCATTTGAAATGCTTCTTTAATATATCCTTTATCAGTAAAGATTTGGACAGAGTCTATAGATTGTTCAAAAAGGTCCTTTTCCTGATTATCGCTCACAGCCTATTCTTCCTCCATACCAGCTATCTCATCTATAATTTGCTGCATAATTAGTTGATGTATTGATTCTACCTTTCCATATTTGCTGCAGGGTACATAAACATTAATGTCTCCCAATTTCCTGACCCTGTTTGTTGGCTCAAATCCTGTAAAAGTGATTACAGTCCCTCTTAGTTTTTTCACAACATCTATAGCATTTACTATATTGGGGGAATTACCGGAACTGCTTATCGCTACAAGCTGGTCTCCCCGTTCAGCCATCATCTCAAGTTGCCTTGAAAAAACATATTCATAGCCGTAATCATTTCCCAGGCACGTAAGAACCGGACTATCATATAAACTAACCGTACGCATCTGAGCATTTTTCAGATAATCAGCTGTCATATGTTCTGCAATAGCTGCACTTCCACCATTTCCCGCAAAAAACAACTGTCTATGCGCCTGACGTGTTGCTTTTAAAGAATTTATCAGCCTTTCTATTCCTTCATTATATGAAAGCTTTATATCCCCTTCTGTAATAACAACACTATCCAATAAATCCTTTATGTCTGAAATATACTTGTAATAATCTCTCATTTTATTCCCTTTAATTTAATGAACAGCTAAACATTAAGAACAGTGCTTACAAATTTCAATAAGTCCACTTTATGAACATAATCCTTATTACCTAATACGTTAGTTTTAAGTGCTGCTGCCGCATTGGCAATCATTGTTGATATATCTACCGGTATCTTAGATTCTGCGCAAAGCGCTGCTAAAGAGAAAAAAGCATCTCCGGCACCTACAGTATCTTTTACCATTAGTGTAAGAGCAGGACATAATGCCTTTTGTTTTTGAGAAGGTCTAAGTCCGATTGCCCCTTTTGCACCTATCGTTACCCATGCACAATCAGAATTCATTTTTTTTAGAAGCTTTGAAAGAAGTTGGTCCTTATCCGCTAAATGCTGTCCAAATGCCATCTTAAGCTCCCTTTCATCCACAACAAAAGAATCTGCCCTGTCATATTTGGTTATAAGGTTCATACCCATGTTGGCGGAATTTGTCTGAACATTTAGTGCAAGAAATTTGGATTTTTCCTGTATTATATCTCGGGCATTTTGGTCAATCAGTCCATGCCCAAAGTCCCCTATAATAACCAGATCATAACCTGGAAGTATTCTTTTTAACTTTTTGTAAAAAGCACTATAATCAAATTTTCTGATATCACTTCTTCTCATAAGTTTGTTTACTGAGAATAGCTTGTCATACTCCTGTCTTTGTTTGTTTGCCTTAACATATCTATGTTTTACCGGAGTAACAAATTGCTCGTCCTCTATTATTTCAAGCTTAATTCCCTTCATGGATTCCTTAATAAACTCCATGTATCCGGGTTCTTTCCCCATAATTGAACATAATGTCACTTTCCCCGCAAATTCAGAAAGATGTCTTGCTATAGCCAGTGATCCGCCGGCATATCTTTCCTTATCTTCATAAAAAGTTGAAAGACTTCCATCTTTCATAGTTACCCCTTGCACATTGACAAAGGTATATTCATCAAAAATAATATCCCCGATGACAAGAACCTTTTTATCTTTGAAGCTCTCGACATGATCTCTGACAAGATTTACTATATCGTCACCATATTTTCTTTTTAACGATAACGAGAAGTCTATCACGTCTTTTGGAAGCGCAGAGAAAAAATTGTTAAGGAGCTTTGTTGAGCTAAACACTTTTCCTTCTGTATAATACACACTTCCGCCATATTCCCTGACTATTTCCTCTTCACTACCTATATTACCGGTAATATCATTTTGAGCGATCGCATACTCTTTTCCTTTGGCATAAACATCAGGCTGAACACATCTGACTATCTCGTGTACAGTTACAGCCTCACTTAAAAGGACATAGTCTATTATTTCAAGATTAGCCAGGAATTTTAGCCTCTCAGCATCTCCAAAATACGGCCTTCCGGGGCCCTTATTAACATATCTGGCCGCTGTACACGAAACAACGAGGACATCTCCTTGTCTTTTTGCGTCTTCGAAATGTTCAAGATGTCCCTGATGGATCAAGTCAAATACCCCATGGCAAAGGACAACTTTTTTTCCTTCTTTTCTCAGCTTCTCCCTTATCTTTGAAAAGCTTTCCCTTGAAACTATTTTATCTTCCGGCCGTTTCATGTCTTCCCCCTCATCAGCTAACAAGTCATAAGTTTCAAAAAATTATTTTCCTAAATACTTAAACCAGTCAGCTGTCGCATCTTTGATAGTCTCAGGTGTCCATACGGGTGCCTTTTTCCAATAATCTATATTATCCAATATATTCTGCACGCCCTGTTCTAAAGTTACCTGCGGATGCCAGCCCAGCATTCTGGAAATCTTGGATGTATCAGCATATGTACAATCCGGTTCTCCGGGCCGTTTAGGGATATGTACAGTTGTCTCCTCTGTTCCACCAAGTAATTCCACAAGTCTGTTTACCGAATAAGTGTGCTCACTTCCCACATTAAACCGTTCTCCTACAACGTCAGATTTTGCAGCGGTGTAAAATGCATCTACAATATCCGTAACATAGGTAAAATCTCTCGTCTGCTCGCCTGTACCCACAACCGTAAATGGTTTACCGGCTAGTTTTTGTCCCAAAAAGACTCCGAATACAGCACCATAAGTCCCCGAAGTACGCGAACGAGGCCCATATACATTAAAAAGGCATAGAGAAACTACCGGCAGCCCATAAACTTTTGCATAATGAAGTGCCAGTTCTTCCCCGAGTCTCTTTGTCAGTGCATAAGGATACTCCGGTCTTATATCCGCATTTTCATCAGTCGGAAATTTATCAGGAATACCATAACATGATGATGAGGCAGTATACATAAAGCGCTTTATGCCTGCCGCCTTAGCTGCCTGCAGAACCGAAAATGTTCCATCCACATTAGAGTGAAAGTATTCATCCGGATGTTGAATCGATGGAACTATATCTGCAAGAGCAGCAAAATGAAATACCCAATCTATCCCTTCGAATAATGGCATTATCTTATCCGTATTACAGATATCCTCTATAACTACCTTTAATGCAGGATTTCCCTTTTGATGTTCCAGATTTTCCAGTCTTCCTGTGCTGCAATTATCAATCACTGTTACCTCATGACCTTCAGCAAGTAATCTGTCCACCATATGAGATCCTATGAATCCACATCCACCTGTTACTATAGTCTTCATGAAATATCCCCCTCATATCAACTTCATATCTTTAATTACATTTTCCAAATAACCTGCAAAATCCCTCAAATCTCCCATAATAATGTCGGGATTACATTCTTCCTCTAAACCATCTACACCATATCCGGAATTTAAAAGAACTGTTTTTAATCCTGCATTTTGCCCTAATAATATGTCGCAGGCCCGATCTCCAACCATAAATGACCTATTTAGATCAATATCATACTCACTGCAAGCCTTATCTATCATTCCAGTCCCCGGTTTACGGCAGCTACATACCTTTGCATAACCGGGTACTATTCCCTGAGGATGATGAGGGCAGTAATATAAAGCATCAACTCCGGTTTGCTTTAATACAGCCTGATTCATCTTTTTTAATTTTTCCTCTGTATAAAGCCCCTTAGCCACAGCACTTTGATTGGTAACTATTATAGTCAAGTATCCAAGTGCTTTTATTTTTTCAACGCATTCTTCTGCATAAGAATATATCTCAAGCTCATCTATTGAAGAAATCGCATATCCCCTTTCTACAGTTATTACTCCATCTCTATCCAGAAAAACTGCCGGCTTTTTCATTATCCCCTTACCACCATTTTGCACGCATCAACTATGGCGTCTATGCCTAATCCATTATCTTTTTTTAACTCATCATGTTTGCCATATCCATGCACAAAATCATACAATCCTATTCCGGTAAACTTCACATCTATATTATTCCTGGCAACCACTTCTGCCACCGCGCTACCTAGACCTCCAATAACACTATGTTCTTCTACAACGCACACATTACCTGTCTCAATGCAGGATCTGATCACAATATCTTCATCAAAAGGCTTAATTGTATGTATATTTATGACGCAAGCTGAAATACCCTGTTTTTCCAGCTCATCAGCTGCTTTAAGAACATCATAGGCAATACTTCCGGTAGTGATTAGAGCTATGTCTGTGCCTTGCCTTAATTTAATTCCTTTTCCAACTGCAAAATCATAATCAGCATCATATATCTCCGGTTCACGATTTGTTCCGATCCTTATATAAACAGGTCCGTTTATTTTATATGCTGCCCGAACACTCTTCTTTACTTCCATCGGACTTGCTGGAGATAGAATTGTAAGATTTGGTAGTGGTCTCAATACTGCCAAATCAAATATAGTATGATGTGATGCCCCGAGAAGACTATATGAGCACCCTTCTCCTATTCCAACCATTTTCACATTTTTATTCATCATACAAACATCATTCAAAATAAATTCGTATGCTCTGTAAGCAAGAAATGCACCTATCGTATATGCAAAAGGTATTTTTCCTCTTTCCGCCATACCGGCAGCCATTGCAACCATATTTGCTTCTGATATACCGGCATTTATAAATTGATCCGGAAAGTCCTGTCTGTATCTGTCATATACGATCGCCCCATTGTCAGAAATGATCGCATACACATTTTTATCTTTACCCGCCAGTTCATACAAGGTTTCAAGATAGGCGCTTCTCATTTTTCTTTACCCTCATCCTGCCAATAATCCATAAAAGGAAACATACTTCAAATAACATTTCTGTAACTAAGTCTCTCATAATCACCTAAATCTTCTTTAGTCATCTGCAATTCCTGTAATGCTATCTTAAGCTCATCATCATTAGGTATCCTGTAATGCCATATCGGAACATTTTCCATAAATGAAATACCTTTTCCCTTAACTGTATGTGCAATGATAGCTTTTGGTTTATCAATAGGTTCCGACGCTTCAAACGCATCTCCTATAAGTGCACTTCTTATTTCTGCATAATCGTGGCCATCTATGTCTACTGTGTCAAATCCAAAGCTTCTGAATCTATCAGAAAAGTTCTCGATCGACATAATGTTTTTGATAGAATCCATAGCCTGTAGCTTATTGTAATCAACAATTACCGTAATATTATTCAGCTTATTATGTGCAGCAAACATTACCGATTCCCAAATAGAGCCTTCTTCACATTCGCCATCTCCAAGAAGTACATATACCTTGTTTGTCAAATTATCCTTTTTTAGTGCTAAAGCAATTCCACACGCATAAGATAGTCCGTGTCCAAGTGATCCTGTAGATGCTTCTATCCCGGGAACAGAATGCGCCTTTGCAAGACTCCCAAGATCAGAACCGATTTTTCCAAAACTATATAGCTGCTCTTTAGGAAAAAAACCTGCCATGCTTAGAGCCACATATAATGCAAGAACCCCGTGTCCTTTACTTAAAATGAAATAATCTCTTCCATCCCATTCGGGGTTTGCAGCATCGTACTTCAGAATATTGTCAAAATATAATTCCGTCACTATATCCGTCATGGAATACGAAGGCGCAATATGTCCTCCTCCGGCTCCCATTGCCATCTTCAATATTTCCTGCCTTATTTTTAGCGCAATACTCTCTATAGGCATTTCTTTTATCATTTGTTCACCTGTCTGATTTATATATTCCCAAACACATTTTGCTAAAAACAATAAACACTCAAATAAAATTAATATGTTGTGGCAAATGAGTCTTATCTACATCCGGTATCTTGCCTGCATTTTCCTGTATAATATTCCATATTACTTCGTTAGTCTTATGTTGAAGGCACAACGTTCCGCAATCTCTATTCGTATCGAATGGAGGCTCGGATATTTTCTTCATAACCTCCCAATATCTATCGCTCTCCCAAATCTCTCTGAACCGTTTTTCCTTTATATTGCCGATATGATATTCTTTATATTTGTCATTAAAAAACATTCCACAAGGAGCTACTAAGCCGGAGCCTGACATCTGAATTATAAAAGGTGCTCCATAACATAACTTATAGCATTTATGTCCATGGCTCTGAATCTTAGACCACTTAACACTTACCTGATAGTTATCCGTACTGTACGTCTCTGCTTCTTTCATAGTCTCAAGCATCTTATCGTAGGCAGTATAATCAACTCCCAAAGTATGATCTTCGTCATCACTACAATGCTTTATTACCAGATAATCAACGCCGAATTCCCTGCCAAGTTTTGAAAGTGGTATAATCTGATCTTCAAATTCCGGCATGAGAACCATTTGTAATCCTATTGTCACCGGAAGATTTCTTCTATGCTTTATTTCAACTGCCTTTTTTATGTTCCCTATAGTTCTCTCATATACCTGCTCGTTAACACCATGAATGTACATATATCGGTCTTTTTCACCTGCTGATATATTAAATCTAAGATATGTAAGACATGGCAAAATTTTTTCAAGTGACTCCTCTGTAAGTAAGAATCCATTTGTTCCCAATGCCATATCAAGTCCTTTTTCTTTTCCATGAACAATTGCATCTGCATAACAAGGATTACAGGTTGATTCTCCATCGCTTACAAAACTTATAGCCTTTACACCTATATCTGCAGCATCATCCAAAAAGTCCATTACTGTCTGTTTCTCAATACTTGGAAATTGGTTTATAAGCTGCATCTTTCCATAGCAATACACGCATCTATATGTGCATTTTGTAGTAAGCGCACAGTCTATTGTAATAGGCGCAATCCTCTCTCCCCTTAAATATGCTTCAATCCTGTCTCTGTGATATAAAACTTTGCTTCCATCCAGAATTAGTTTTTCACTCATATTATCACCAGCCTCTTACCAAACAATAAGATGAATCCACCCCGCAGATTATTGTAAACAATTAGATAAAATTCACATGTTCTCCGGGATATCTAAGTTCATCCAAATACTTATTCATTTCATCTAACCTGCAATTTTTCCGGCAGTTTTGTTTGATGAAATCACCGCAAAAAATACTTCTTATATTCCTTGCTCTATCTGATTCCCATATTTTGTCAAAATCCATTTCATTAATGTTTCCGTAAATATATTTATCCTGCCCCATGAACACAATGCATGGAAATACTTCACCTGCTGAATCCATATAAGCCATGAAATTTAGTCCGCAGCAGTCACGATATGGCTTTTCCATCCCCAAATTTTCTATGGATTGAGATCTGAAATATATCTTAAAATTCTCCGTTTGAAGAGTTCTGAGTTTACTACCTATCTCCTCAGCTTCTGAATAATCCACTTGAAGCTTAGCCTTACTTGAAGGATGCTGTGAAAACGGCTTAACCGTAAAATAGTCAAAACCAATCTCCTTCATCATCTTCCCAAGTGTAACAACTTCATCCTTATTCTCAGGAAGTAACAGTAGCTGTGCACCAAGTGTAGTAGAAAGATTTTGGTCTTTCTTTACTCTGACTGCATCCTCCATATTCTTCAATACTATCTGTAAATCACCTTTCTTACATTGATGAATATATTCATAAGTCTTATATGTAGCTCCTGCTATGCTATATCTGACCCATGTAAGTGATTTTAAACAATCAGCCGCCTTATCCCCTGTAAATAATGCTCCATTTGTAGACATCGCAGCATCAATTCCATTTTTTTTCGTTGCATTTATTATTTCCGGAGCCTTAGGATGAGCCATAGGTTCTCCCTCGCCGGCATATATGATACTTTTGAGGCCTTTCTTTCCAAGTATTTCAAGATTTCTTATAAGCAGATCCTTATCAAGCATCCTCGGCTGATATTCCATGTAATCCAAGGCACAAAAAATGCAACGGTGATTACAAGCTCCACTAATTCCTATTTCCATTTCAATAGGATAAATGAGCTCTCCCCGCTGCCATGCCGCCACCCTCTCAGGGTGGTATATTAGTTTATGCGAATCCATTCTTATCTTGTCAGCCATTATTCTTACCCTCATAAAACCTTTTTCTAACATAATAATGATAAAATATATGTTAAATAGTATATCGGCACATTTAT
>Ga0247608_10005507_pt1 | contig 13655 bp, 12 predicted proteins | sample 176DNAGHGlowgp2_FD_193490 | JGI IMG/M metagenome (GOLD analysis project Ga0247608, IMG submission 193490) | Sheep rumen microbial communities from Palmerston North, Manawatu-Wanganui, New Zealand - 1766 DNA GHGlow gp2 | ecosystem: Host-associated > Mammals > Digestive system > Stomach > Rumen ...
AGGGAAATATCCCCTTACGGTCTGGACGAAAATTCCGTGCAGGAAACGGAACGGTTTATCGGTGGCGGGCAGCTGGTGCTGTACGGCACCTCCGAAATTATCCGCCAGATGGAAATTGCAGGCAAGGACGGCGGCCTCAAGGATTCGCCCATCGCCGAAGACGGAATAACCATCGTGGAGCCTCTGGCGGGGCACTCGGGAATCGTTTCTTTTGTAGGCGGAAGCCATCTGGTGCTGCCTAAGGCCCACAAGCCTGCTGCAGAACGGCTTCTCTGCTACCTGCTCCGGGCCGACAACATGGACGCCTACACCCGGCAGGTCGGGTTCTTGCCTGCCGACGAAAGCATCGTGAACATCTGGGACAAGGACGCCCGCTATTCCAGGATTATCGAGACCATGAAAACCGGAAAGTCTTTCCCGAACATTCCGGAATGGGTGGCTATCGAAGGAATATTGATAGAGTTTTCCAATGCCTTGGGTGACTTGTTTAGGGAAGGTTCTTCTCGCGAGGCTGTGGAAGACCAGGCGGTGGAATTGTTCTGGGATGCCCACCAGAAGATCAACAAGTCTCTTGGCTATGCCGACACGCTGGACAAAGCCCGCGCCATTTCCCATATCAAGAGTCTGCTGTTCGCCCCTGTAGAAGAAGTGACTCCTGAATCCATGACGGTTGTCGTCGAAGAAGAGGGCGGCTCCATCTGGGTGTTTGTTTTGGTTGTGGTCATTGCGGCTGTTGCCGCCATCGCGGGCATGGCCCTGTCGGCCCTTATCAGGAAGAAGTAGCGGATGATGAAATTGTTCCGTTGCCTTGCGTTCTTTGTTTTTGCGGCAGTCCCGCTGTTTGCCGGGATTGACTTGGCGCCTTACCAGACCTACGTAGATTCCGTTGTGCCTGGTTCCCGTCTCGGAATTTCGGTGCGTTCCCTCAAGAGCGGTAAGGAACTGGCGAACATCCGTGGCGACGAAAAATTCACTCCGGCGAGCACCCTGAAGACATTGACCACGGCGACGGCCCTGCACTTTTTGCCCCTGGACTATGCTCCCGAAACGAAAATTTCTTTGATGGGAAGTGTCCAGCAGAAAAAGTTCCTGGGCTCGGTGCAGATTCGCGGTGAAGGGGACCCGAATTTTTCGGGGCGCTACTATGCGGATCCTTTCTATATGATAGATGCCATGGTGGATTCCATCCATGCTCTAGGAATCGATACCATCCGCGGGACCATTGATTTGGATACGGGCTTTTATGACGGCCCCTGGAAGGCGGAACACTGGCGCAAGAATTTTTACGACGCCTGGTACGGTGCCGAAATCGCCCCGCTGGACTTTAACGACAATTGCACCATGGTCCGTTTCAAGCCCGGCGAAAAGGAAGGGGATTCGGCTATAGTCTCCATTGTGCCCGACGTGGGTTACGTGACAGTCAAGAATGACCTGAAGACCGTTCCCGGAAAAAAGAGAAAATGGACTTGGGCCTTGGAACCGGAAAAGTCCGTGATTACCTTGGGTGGAACTATTGGCATGGACGTGGATTCCGCAAGTCTCGTGCTCCCTATCCGTAACCCCGTGGGGTATTTCCGTGCGGCGTTCATGTACATGCTCAAGGAAAACGGTATTGTTTTCGAAGAGAACCATGACATTCCCCAGGGCATCGAAATCAAGCGGTTCGTCTTTTCGGCGGCACCGTTCCTGAGCATTCTGGACGAAATCAATCAGCGTAGCCAGAACTACCACGCCGAAAGTCTTTTCCGCAACATGGGCGGCAAGATTCTCGGCAAGGGCAACGTAGAGAACGGAAAGAAACTGGAAGAAAAGTTCCTTACGGAAATGGGCCTGAGTTTCGATGATTTTGAAGTCTGGGACGGAAGTGGTCTTTCGCCCAAGAATAAGCTGAAACCCTCCGTAGAAACGCAGTTGCTGGCCAAGATGGCCCGGCACCCCAGAGGCGAGTTCTACATGAACAGTTTTGCAGGCCCAAAGGTGGGTACGGGCGCCAAGCGCATGACGGACCTGAAATACACGTGGCTGACCCGATTCAAGACGGGGTTCATCGGCGAGGCCCACGGCCTGGTGGGCTACCTGTTCCCTATGGACGGTGACACCCTGACGGTGGCTATGTACCTGAACGAGACGGGCAAGAACAAGGACGCCACCCTGAAAGACGTGCTGGATACTCTATGGATGCGCCTTATCGCCCAGACCAGCGACGATTATGCGTCGCTCCTCAAGATGAAGGAGATGTGGCTCGACGCCCAGAACATCCGCGGGCTGGACGCTCGCCTGGAATATTTCTCCCGCAAGATGGAAGGAACGCCTTATCTGCTTGGGCCCATGGGCGAGGGGTACCTGGATTCCATCGAGACGAAACCGCTAGTCTATATGGATTCCGTAGATTGCGTGACCTATATCGAGCACACCCTGGCTATGGCGCTAGCCACAAGTGAAGATTCCCTTTTCAAGGTGCTGCAGAACATCCGCTACAAGGATGGAATTATCGATTACAGCCACCGCAAGCATTACCTGCTTGCCGACTGGGCTAGCGATACAAGGTTTACCCGCAAGCTTTCCATGCCGGGGGATACGGTGGTGGTGAAGACCATCGGCAAGAACGAATTTTTCAAGAAGAAAAACCTGAAATACCTGGTAAATGGCAAGGAAGCCGCCGACCCTGCTGTAGAAATCCGCTACCTGCCTTATGACAAGGCCCTAGAATGGGCTGGGCGTGTTTACGAAGGGCCCATGAAGGTGCAGGGGGTCGGACTTGTGGCTCCTATGGAGAATCTGGACGCCACCCACACGGGATTTATGGTGCTCACCCCTGGTGAGCTTCCCATGTTCCGTCACGCCGCTTTCAAAAAGCAGGTGCTGGAAATTCCATTCAAGGAATATCTGGAAGGCCGAAGCGCCAAGAGCGTTCCTGGCGTTACTTTCTTTGAATTCGTGAAGCCTTGAGCGAAGGTCTAGTCGCCGTAATCGAAGGCGAGAATGGCCACCATCTCGTGGTCTCCGGTACTGCCCTGCGCAGGACTGACTTCGGATTCGTTATGCTCAAAGAGAGTCCAGGCGTCTGGCGCCCAGCCGTAGGGGTTGGTGGTCAGTTCTTTGCCTATGGCGATTTCAGCGGCCTCCACATGTTCCCAGTGGATGGGGCCTGCAGGAGCTTTGTAGTACCGGAGCATACCCAGGGCTTCCATGGATTCCGGATGGTCGTCCACCAGCTGATAGACGCAGTCCTTGTAGCTTTCGCCCCTCAGGCGTATCACGCGGTAGAGCCGTTTACGGCCCAGGAATTTCTGAAGGTCCCCGTGATGGACCTCAATCTTGCCGCCTTCGCCAAAAAAGACGGTTAGTTCGCGAAATACTTCGGAACTTTCGTCCAGAAAGGGCGAGAGTTTCTTGATGAGGGCGTTGACTTCACTTGGGGTCATGTCTTAATTATAGATAAAAAGAACGACGATTTGCACTTGAAAAAAGAGAATTTGCGTCAAAATGCAATTTATAATTAGAATTGATTAAATTTATTAAAATTATCAATTTTTATTTATAAAAAAGAAAAGGTATATTTATGGCGACTATGTTAAGGCGAAGGGTTTTTCGGTCAAGATGTATCAGGATTATGGCTGGGAGGCCAAACCCATTCCTCGCTAATTCCAGCTACTTCCGAGATTAGGGAGTTTTTCCCTTTCAGAATGACGGTATCTCATTCTTGAAGAGATTCTTTTTCTATCTTGGCGCCCCTTCGGTGCGCATATAGCTCGGCTCGGTCATGCCAAATGGCGCAGGCGCCTTTGTCGTGACTCTCGCCTTTTGCTATATTTGTCCCCGCTTGGCGCAGGTTGCGCCGCATTAAACGGAGGCTAAAATGGCTCTACAGTTCTACAACACTGCATCGCGCAAGAAAGAAGTATTCACACTCCCCGAAGGCGTTCCCGCCGTGCGCATGTACTGTTGCGGCCCGACGGTGTACCATTTCGCCCACATCGGTAACCTCCGCACCTACATTTTCGAAGACTTCCTGGTCCGTACGCTTAAGTACTACGGCTACAAGGTGAATCACATCGTGAACATCACCGACGTGGGCCACTTGACCAGCGACGCTGACTCCGGCGACGACAAGATGGAAAAGGGCGCCGCCCGTGAAGGCAAGTCCGTCTGGGACATCGCCAAGTTCTACACCGACGCGTTCATGGCCGACTGGCACCGTCTCAACATCCAGGAACCGACCCGCTGGACGCCTGCCACGCAGCACATCCAGGAACAGATTGAACTGGTGAAGACCTTGGAAGAAAAGGGCTACACCTACCGCACCAGCGACGGCATCTACTTCGACAGCCTCAAGTTCCCGCGCTATGCCGACTTTGCCCGCCTCGACGTGGAAAACCTGCGCAAGGGCAGTCGCATCGACATGGGCGAAAAACACAACGCCACCGACTTTGCTCTGTGGAAGTTCAGCCCGAAGGACAAGAAGCGCGCCATGGAATGGGACAGCCCGTGGGGCGTCGGCTTCCCCGGCTGGCACATCGAATGCTCCGCCATGGCCATGAAGTACAATGGCCCGACGCTCGATATTCACTGCGGCGGCACCGACCACATCCGCGTGCACCACACCAATGAAATCGCCCAGAGCGAATGCGCCAACGGCGTGACCTTCGCCCGCTTCTGGATGCACGGCGAATTCCTGCGCACCGCTAGCGAAGAAAAGCTGGAAGACGGCACCACCGAGCAGAAGTTCGGCAAGATGAGCAAGTCCAGCGGCGAATTCCTGACGGTCACGCTCTTGATGGATCGCGGCTTCAACCCGCTCGACTACCGATTCTTCGCGATCGGCAGCCACTACCGCAACTACCTGAACTTCACGTGGGAAGCTCTGGAAGGCGCCAAGGAAGGCCTCAAGAGCTTGCACAAGAAGACGGACCCGCTGATCGGTAAGGCCACTGCTATCACTAGCGAAGCTGCCAAGGCGTTCCAGAACGAGTTCAAGGAAGCCATCGGTGACGACCTGAACATGCCGCGTGCCCTCGGCATCATGAACACGATGCTCAAGAGCGATATCGATGACGGCGAAAAGGCCGCCCTCGTGGCCGACTTCGACCAGATTTTCGGTCTGAAGCTCGACGAACCTCGTGAAGAATACGCTAAGAAGGGCGCAAACGACGGCGTGGATGTCGCGAAGATCGAAGCACTGATTGCCGCCCGTAAGGAAGCGCGCGCCGCCAAGAACTGGGCCGAAAGTGACCGCATCCGCGACGAGCTCGCCGCCATGAACGTGGTCATCAAGGACAGTAAGGATGGCACGACCTGGGAGATTAGGGACTAGGATCTAGGGATTGGGATCTAGGGGCTAGCGTGTCCTGATAATTAGCGAGGTCCTTGGCAAGTTTTTCAGGGAAATGGTTGTCGTTCCCTGCAAATCCTGTGCCATAAGCCTATGTCCCATCAGGTCGAAAATCTCCACACGACGGGCGTTCTGGACCGTAAGGGTCTGGCCGTGATTTTCCAGACGGATGGTCCTGCCGCCTTTTGCAATTCTTGGCGCCGGGATTGCCGTTACCACGGGAGCTTTCTTGCTCAGCACGAAACTGCCTACGTAGTTTGCGCCAGTCTCCTTGTCGTAGTAGGCGGAGTCGTTGGCGAAGCGGACTACGGAGTAGTTAGAGTCGGCGGGCCAGTTCCCGTATTGGGAAATTCTTAGATAGACGGCATACTTTCCTTCGGCCAGCGTGTCGGGGAGCTGGGCCGCCACCTTCACGTCGTTAATGCCGTCGGAGACAGTTTCGGACTGCACGTTGCTGTAGTCGGCGATGTTCCCGTTGGCATCAAACGCCGACTTCAGCACAACCTTTCGGCAGAGAATGTCCTGCGGGTCGAATTTCCCGGTCTGCTTGAGTTCCAGCGGCGCGCCATAGACGGTATCGCCTGCGGATTCGGTGACGTTCCTGAGCACGATGGTGACAGGGCGTTTCTTGGTCATGTTGCCAAAGCCCACGTTCTGGATTTTCATGTCCAGCTGGAGCAGGCTGCCGGGCCCGAGGGAATCCATCATGGATGACCGGCGCAGTACATAGCGGTAGCCCAGATGGTCGTCGATGTACTTGAAGGCGGAATTCTGCAATACGCCGTTACCGTCGGTGTAGGATTCGTAGGCCTTGTCGATGGTGTCCCGAGGGTGGAATTCTTCTAGCCGCCATTCTCCACCGTCGGGTTTTGTCAGGGCCCAGGTGTGTTCGTAGTTCAGGTAAGAAGTGTGGGTGCGAAAAGCTTCGTAAGAAATGAATTTTGCGGTATTGATTTTGGCGTACCCGCTGGGAGGGGAGCAGGCCTCGCCGCCGTAGGGAACGTGATGGGCGTAGTTCTCCATAAACGCCACCCCTTCTTCGCGACAGACGCTGCTGTTGCAGTTGCCGCCCCAGGTGCCGTAGTCGTATTCGGTTCCTACGTAGCAGTCGTTGTAGAATCCCGCACGGTAGATGTCCTTGCCCAGGGAGTCCGCCTTCATCTTGAAGTAGGGGTGGTTGACATTGAAGGAGACGTTGTAGTTCCAGGCGGTGGTGTCGCCTGCGGCGTTGACTTCTGTTGTCGGGCTGAAACCGAGCCCGCGGGCGAGCACGCTTGGGTTTCTCGGACCTACATCTACGTCGTCGTCGGTATTCTGCAGGAGGGTGGCAAGGCCTTCGCCTACGTAAAGCGGGTTGCTGATGGTGCTGGTGTGCTGTTCTCCGAAGGGACCGTACATGCCCTGCTCCACGAAGGTAATCACGTCTTTGTATTCGTTGAAGACGGTACTCAGTTGCTTGACGTGTTTCAGGATCCATTCTTGCGGGGGCTCCATGTTGCCCTTGCCGTTGTACCAGGGGTCGTAGGAAAAGCGGACAATGACGGTGGAGTTTGTGGCACGGATCTTGTCCAGGTAGGCGCGGAAAGAATTCAGCATGGCCTCGGTCAGGTCCTGGGTGGTGCCGTGGGCATTCGGATTGCTTTCATCCCAGACGGCGTTGCTGGAGAAGGCGGAAATTTCCGCCCGCAGGTGCATAAGGCGATTCTTGTAATAGGGATTCACGTCGATGGCTTCGGGCCTGAAGTGAATTACCTGGGGTCTGTAAAAGCCCCGGTCCGGATTGTAGAAACTTTGCAGTTGGTCGGTGTAGTCCAGCGGCTGCACCACGGAACTTGCCGCAAATGCCACCGACGCCGCGGCAACAAAGCAAAGCGGAAAAAACTTACCCATAAGCACACTCCGCTATAGATATACATTTTTTTGAGGAAAGGGGAATGTTTTTTCTGCAAAAGCGCCGAAAAAATCAGCTATAGTACGCCTCGACCCCTAATATATAGGCGAGTCTTTTTGCTGCGGTGGCCAGTCGTCTTCTAGACAGATATAGTGGAACCACTTGCCCTGCTCTTGCACGCGCTTGGCATTTTCCAGTGTTCCAAGACTTTTGCAGTCCCAAAAGCCAAACGCTTCGTCGCAGTCGTCACACATTGCCTTGTCTTTCACGTATTGAAACGCCCGTCCTTTTAACCCTGCCGCTTCTTTTGCGCAGGAATGGATCACCCCGACAACATGATTCCGCGGCAGTTCACCGCTGCAATAGACGAGTACGTCGGTGTACCCTTTTTGCAGAAGATACTTCTGTACCGCCAAATCTACGCCATAGCAGTCCCCGACAAGGATCGTGTCGCCGTCCTGAATAATTTTGTCCAGGACCTCGAACATTTCTGCGGAAAGCTTAGAAATGGACTTTGAACCGGAAATGAAAATCTTTTTGTTTGTCTTTTTTTTCATAGGGAGCCACCCTTTTTTCATAAAACTACATCATCACTACGACATATAGTGTCGTGATTGAATTTTTTTTTGGGAAAAAGAAGAAACTCGCTATCAAGCCAACATCGCGGCTGTATTTGTCGCGGTCAAAGCATATATTTGCTAGTAGAGGTTTTATGGAATATTTCGTCTACAAACTCTCGATACTTGATTATACGAAATTGAAACCATAATTTTTGAGGTGTAGAAATGCCTTTACGCAGAAACGAATCTTCAATTACAGAAATCTACGATCGATTTTGGCAACGAGAATGCAAGGGTGTCCTCGCATCTTTCCCCTCGAATGAAAAACATTGGCCGTTGAATGAAAACGATGTTATGAAGCTGTTTTCGGCTTTTGCGGAAAAGTATCCCGAAGGATGCGTAACCATAGAAAAACGGTATTTTCACGAAACTCCAAAAGTAGATAAAATCATTTCGACTATTGCATTTGATAAATGGAACCGAAATAAAATTGTTTTTTCTGTTGAGCCTCGGCGAGCGTGCGGAATGTTTTACGTTATTTGCCATTTAGATGTTGACCTTATGTTCCCTGTGGAAATGATTTACACATACAACTGTAATGTAGAAGAAACCTTAAAAAAATTAGATGCGTTCATTAAGAAATTTCCGGAAAAATGTGAACGTATGGCAAATAAACCGTTTGCGAAGGAAAAAGAAAACAAGTTGTTAGATATGGCGGAAAAAAGCATCGAGACCATCGTTCCTCAAATGATGGCTTCGACGAATTACGAGTGGAACCTGTTCTGTGCAGAGACTCGATACCTGTTGTCAATCAAGATGAAAAAACACAAGATGGTTCAAATCTCTCTTACGCCTAAAAATTTTGCAAATAAAATTCCACGAATACTTAGCACCATTTCTAAGATAGAGAACTTGTTGGATGAAGTCCCCTTCTCCGTGGATATAAAAAGTTATGGAAGCAACATCAAATGGCGTAAAGGCTCAGGGAAAGTAAAATAATGGATGAATCGGAGTAAAAAATATGTGGAGTAAGACGAGAATAGCTTTGTTGGAACGGTTGGCGCCGTCATTGAAAGGACGTGTCGATTACCATTATGCGGTTTACGAGAAAAAGTCCCAGAAAAGTCATAAATGAAATACTCCGCGAAACGGGATTCGTGCAGACCGGCCCCGATTTTTACGACAATGACGCACTCAAATACATTCACGATTACCTGAATGTCTTGCCTTATGAAGGCAGTCTGCAAAGCGAGAATTACTTCATTCGCCTGCTGGTCCTACTCGACCGGAGACTCGGCAAACGCCGCCTCAAAAAGATCCTTGAAAACATCAAGCTGGAACCCGAATGGTCCAGGAAATGGGTAATGCTAAGGGGCGTGGAATTAGGAAAGGGGAATGCCTTTCCTAATTTCAGTATTTCGGCTTGTCGATTCATATAAAAAAAGCTTGATTTAATAGGATGACGAATGTATATTTGAACAAAAAAGAGGTTATTTTATGGGGATATCTACAAAGCTGACGTATAAAGTTGTAAAAGATCCAGAAAATTTCATACAAGAACTTTTAAATAAAATGATTCAAAGAGGAATTTTACCTAAAAGCAAAAAGAATGTTAAAATTGCCAACAATAACTGTGGGTGTTATTTAAGTTCAAATCATCATTTGCCCAAATACATGTATATAGGAGTAAATTCTGATAAAAATGGAGACCATGCTTTTTTACGTTTTTGGGAAAACGAAAATATAGAATGCAGAAAGCGTGAAATAGAAAAAAGAAGGATTTTCCTCTCAGAGAACGCTGAAAAGATAAAGAGTATTTTAGGAAATAAAGCAACATATAGGTGTTTAACTACAGTGAAAAATTTCTCTGCAAAAAAGGATGATCCTCTTAAGGGTTTTCTAGTTTCTTTCCCAAATCGCATGTCTTCAAACGAAATAAAAGACGACCTAGAAATATTATCTAATGTTTTAAGGGGGATTAGAACAAACAATTTTTCGTCGTCAATAAAAGGAATGCGGTCTGTAGTGGGAGCCCCATTTGAAGAATTAACCGGAGAGGAAATTGTAGGAGAATTAGATAAACACTACGAGGGAAAACAGATAACAGTTCGAGTAAATCGATATGAACGCGATCGTACTGCAAAGCAGGATATGATTGATGCTTATCGTAGTGAAATAGTCCCAAAGAATGGTTACAAATGTCAAGTTTGCGGTTTTGATTTTGAAGATACTTATGGTGACTTAGGACGTAATTTCATTGAAGCTCATCACCTAACTCCATTGTCCGAAATCAAAGAAAATCATGAAGTTAATCCAGCAACGGACATGATTCCGCTATGCGCTAATTGCCACGCAATGATTCACAAAATGAAAAATCCGAATTACGAAGAATTGAGGGATTTATATCAAAAACGTTGTTATGAAAAAAAACGTTTAAATGCTGCAAGAAAAGCATCTAAAGTCATTTCAGCTAAAAATTTTGACTATATTCCTTTTCATTTAAAGAATCTTTATGAATTATTTAAAAAGGAACAAAATATACATAATAGGTCTCGCATAGCTCAAGAAGCGCATGAATTTATGCGATATCTTTCCAAAGACGCTGTAAAAGAAAAATGGATGAAAGAAATACTTAAAGAATTCTCTTGATATCTTATCAGGTTTTTAGGAATTAGATTGATTCCTGAACCAAAAATTTAATCTATATGGGATGATAGACTTTTCTTTCAACTCTTTATAATATGTCCTTGGTAGCGCCAAGGACTTTACCACGTGCTGATGGGTTCCTTGGTTACATCGGAGTTTTAGCTAAGTAACAAATTGCCCAAAATTCACACTTTTCGCGACAATATTTGTCGCAGTGAGGATGTATTTTTATGATATAGAAAAGGAGCTCGTTATGAGTAAGAAAGAATCAAGTTCATTCAGCATAGTTCAGCCGAAAACACAAACACAGATAAAAAAGGAAGTCGTAAAACGTACAACGCTTATTCCGGAAAGTATGATGGGCGAAGTATGTCTCAATACGCTTACTTTTGTGCGCAACAAAATCAATCTTTCATTTACCATAACATGCCGTGAAGACTAGGGAACAACATGCCAACCCAGAACAGAGACGAAATCCTGAAAAAAGAGGGATATGTGGAAACCAACGGTCCGGATGGGACTCGCCGCATATTCACGCCGGAAGAGTACAAGGCGTTCATGGAAAAAATTGACGTTTTCCCCGATCAGCACCAGGCTGATTTACTCAGGCGCATGCTGAATCCGGTGTATCACGAACCCGAGAACACCTAACCGCACAGGAGTTTCCAATGAGCAAAAAGAAGGCAAAAATTCCGGACGATCATGTTTACGAAGGTCAGGACTTGATCGAGCTGCTGCACGACTTCTATCACGATTACGACGGGGAGCGTCTTATCGCGCTGCCGTCACTGAACAGCTACACGCCCGGACTTTTCGACAATTTCTCGCCGATTCTCGAAGACGAAGACGATGATGATCCCGATGACCCGGACTCGGTTGAAATTAGCCAGATCGAGATGGGCGGCAAGATCCGAATTCTGACGGATGTTCTCAATCATCCGGACTGGCGCACGCTCTGGGATTTCGCGCAGTACACCGATATCGAGATTCGTCATGTCCAGGACCTGAATATGCACCTGTATGTCCATCTAGGGCGAAAAAGGGCGTTCAGTATTGTTTGTCCCCTGCATTGCGATGGTTCTTACGATGATTTCGAGGATAACTCCATTGCGAGCGAAACCTCGGATTACAAGTCTTTCCAAAAAATGTTTGAGAGCCTTTGGGAAGACGCCGAACCGATTACGAGTGAAAAAATTGAGCATTTTAATAGACTATGGAGCAACAATCGTACAGATGATGACAAGGAAATTTTGGAACATACCTATTTCCTTTTCCCAGAAGGGAAAAGGGACGATTATGACTTGATAGAGGAGCGGAAGGATAAGGCGATAAGCCGCAGTGCTTTCTGTGGTGATATAATGCATGATGAACTTAGTTATTGGAGTTTTGCTTATTTCGTGGGCATCAAGATCCCCAAAGATGCGGAACAAATCATCATTTGCCATGTGGATGAAAAGACGAATGGCATTAAGTACGACCAGACCTTCAGAGTTTTTGGAAACAATCCTATCCACGAAATAGATGATACCCTCTATTTCTATTACCCGGAGCGTGGTTTTTCCATTGCCCAAGGTTGGGAGGACAATTCGATTGTTGTGGACACCTATCCACGCCCCAAGATGTATTACAGCAAAAACATTTATATGGCCATGCGCGTGTACGATTTTGATTTCGAAGAAGTGAGCCGAAAGTTCAAAAGAGCCCTGAATAAAAAATTCCGCACGGATGAGGCTTTCCGCGATGCACTCAAGGAGACGTGTTTCGTCAGGTGGAGCGACGCGCTGGAGGACGCATGAGTCAAAAAAGCACAATCCCGACACTTACCCAGAAATACAACGACCTGCACGCCCTTGTAACACGGTCCTATGACGACAAGCAGGTGCAGGAAGACGTCTGGCAGTCCATCCGCAAGCAACTTTTGGAACCGGACGGCCTGACCATCCGTAGTGGCAACATGCAGTGCTTTGACCATTTCTTGGAATCGGGAAAACTCCTGACTCATAGGGATTATACGGTGCAAAAGGCAGGCGGTACTTCGCATTCAGACGTGATTCTCGGCATGCTGGAAAGTGGCGAGCTGAAAGGACCCTGGAGCAATGTGATGGTCGATTCTGATGAAAAAAGCGTGTATTATAGGCTGTTTTTCGAAAGGGATCCTGTCGTGTAGGAAAATTGTAAGTTTTTTGCTCTATTTCACGGCCTAGGCCTAAATCCTCAAGAAAGCTACATTTGCCGAAATTTGAGGACTTATGAAGCTTTGCCGTTACCCTAGCGTGGTGCCCTATTTCATTCTGGTTTTTTGCAGTATTTTTGTGCAGATGGGGCTGTTCGTCCACTTTCAACGGTGGCTTTCGTTTTCCTTCGAGGGGTCGGCGTTCTGGTGGCGCAGCATGCTTTTGCAGTTCGCCATTTTTGTGCCCAGCATTTTCATGATGCCTGCGGCGAGTTACTTTGCGGGGCATTTCCGCAAGGGCCGCGTGATGGCCTGGTCGTCGGTGGGCATGCTGGCCTCCGTGATTGCGGTGGTGGTGTGCTACGTGGCGGGGGCCGAGTGGGTGGCCTACGGCCTGTTGCTGCTTTACGGGATTTTCCTTTCAATTCTGAGCCCCGCCAAATTGGGTATCATGAAGGAGATGGTGGCGGCTGAGGACCTGGTGAAAATCAATTCCTGGTACATGGTGCTGTCGGTGCTGGGGACTGCGGGAGCGGCATTTTTTGCCATGGGGCTTTCGGGCCACGAGAATTCGCCGGTGAGTATCGATTTGACCCTCTGGATTTATCTCGGGCTTTCGGTGGTGACCACCGTTTCGGCGTTCTGCATTCGGGTGGGGGAGTCCCACGACTCCCTGAAGATGCGGTCCCCGGTGCGGGAATTTTCGGCCACCTGGAGCCACCCTATCGTGCGGCTTTCGATTCTCGGGCTTTCGGCGTTCTGGGGCGTGACCCAGATTTTCCTGATTCTTATCCAGCGCATGAACGACATGCTGAACACGGCGGTGATTCCCGTGTCCATGTTCAGCGCCACCGTGGGCTACGTGGTGGGCGCCCTGAGCGCCGGACGTGCGTCAAAGGGCTTCGTGGAGACCGGGCTGATTCCCTTTTCGGCGGCGGTATCTGCCGTGACCATGTTCTCGCTGCCCTTTGTGAATAACGACTGGCTTGAGGCTGTGCTGTATGGCGTGATTGGCTGGAGCGCGGGTTCTGCCTATGTGATTTTGCGGACGGT
>Ga0247608_10005512_pt1 | contig 13648 bp, 12 predicted proteins | sample 176DNAGHGlowgp2_FD_193490 | JGI IMG/M metagenome (GOLD analysis project Ga0247608, IMG submission 193490) | Sheep rumen microbial communities from Palmerston North, Manawatu-Wanganui, New Zealand - 1766 DNA GHGlow gp2 | ecosystem: Host-associated > Mammals > Digestive system > Stomach > Rumen ...
GTGGGGTCTGTATCTTGTTAGCCGATAGCTGATTACAGACCCCACCCCGCCCTTCGGGCACCCCTCCCCTTGAAGGGAGGGGAGCGGCTGCGCAACAATGCAACTGGATTATCAGACTGTTCCGAAATAAGTTGGTACGATTCTTTGAATAGTACGCAGAGACGCAAAGATACAGAGGCTTCGACGATGGGAAAAAACTCCGTGTCTCTGCGTCTCTGCGTACAATATAATGTTCAATGTTCAAAGCAGTAGTCCGATGGCTACCAGTAGTCCGTAGATGAACATGTTGCGGGCGGTCTCGCCGAGACACTCGTTGAGTTGGCGGCCGTGGAAGATGCGGCGCAGCTTGAGAAAGGTGAACACGTGGAACACCAGGTAGATGGCGGGCAGCAGGAAGGCTATGGCATGGCCGTTGAGCCAGAACACGAGGCCCATGGCGACGGCCAGGATGCCTGCCGAGAGGTAGAGCCACTCGGTGGCCGTGGGGCCGAGGATGACGGCCAGGGTGCGCTTGCCGTCCATGCGGTCGTTGTCGCGGTCGCGATAGTTGTTGACCAGCAGGAGGGTGTCGATGACCAGTCCGCAGGCCACGCTGGCTATGAACACCTGGGTGGTGACGGTATGTAGCTGTACGTAGTAGGTGCAGCAGACGGGTACAATGCCGAAGAAGACGAGCACGAGGACGTCGCCCATGCCGACATAGCTGAGGTGGGTGGTGTAGAGGAAGCAGAAGAGCACGCAGAGGGCGCCGACGGCTACCATCTCCCAGCCGCCATAGTAGACGAGGGGCAGGCCGACGAGGCAGGCCAGGCAGGTGGTGGTGGCTATGGCGCGCTTCATGGCGTCGGTGGTGACCCACCCCTGGGTGCAGGCGCGTGGCGGTCCGAGGCGTACGGCGGCATCGTCGTTGCCACGGGCATAGTCGAAGAAGTCGTTGATGAAGTTGGCGTCTATCTGCATGATGAAGGCAAACAGCAGGCATAGCAGGGCTGCCGTGGGGCTGAACACGCCGTCGCCGTAGGCTTGTGCGTCAACGTAGGCGAGGGCGAGGCCGATGATGACGGGCACGGCGGCTCCGCTGAGGGTCTTGGGACGGGCGGCCAGCAGCCAGGCGCGGGGGGAGTTTTGTGATACGGTTTGTGTTTCCATTATTTTTTTTGCTGTGCCTCTGTGTTCAATATAATGCTCAATGTTCAATGTTCAATGTTTCCTCATTCAGGATGCGCTGGAAGACGGGTCGCATGAGGGCGGGGTTGGCGATGAGGTGGCGCAGCTCTGCCAGCTTGCGGGCATTGTTAGAGCCTTGTATCCAGAGGCGTATGTAGCCGTGGGGGCTGTATTTCTCGTCCATGTGCTGCATGAATCGTTGCCACTGGCCCTCGGCATCGAGCTGGGGCTCGTTGGCAAGGCCATACTGTATGGTGCGGCGGATGACGGTCTCGGGGTCGATGTCGCGGTCGGCCTCGGCCACTATCTTGCCATAGATGCTGCGGGGTGCCCGTGAGGCGGAGGCCCGGTGGTCTTCGACGGCCTCTTTCATGACCTTCAGCTGGTCGTTGGTAAACCATTTTCTCAGGCGGGCATCCTTGAGGAGTATCTTGCCGCTGGTGAGGTGGTGGATGGCCCGTGGCCCGGAGAGTCCGAGGTCGTGGTAGGCGGCTATGGCATAGGCCATGTTGAGGTCGGCACCCAGCTGGCGTGCCAGGTCGAGCGAGCGGCGTATGACGCGTGTGGCGTGCTCCATGTTGTGTGCGCGGTCGAACTGTGCGTACTGGGGCAGTATCTGGGTTTCGACGAATTCGACGAGGTCAAGTGACGGACTTTCTATCATTTGTTTTAGTGAGTGTAAAAACAATAAGTGGGTGAAAATTGATGAACACGAATTTCCATTAATTATCCATTAATTGCTGCGCGTGTTGTAGGCTGCTTTCCGCCACAAGACATTTGGCTTAACTACTTTAACTACTGACTACTTAACTACTTCAGAAAGTTGAATTACTTAATTATAGAAGTTCCACGACACGCCCAGGTGCAGCACGCGGTTGTTGGTGGGGTAGTGGGGTGTAAGGAACTGCATACGGCTGCCGGAGCCGGCATTGACGTGGCTCATGGCCACGAAGAAGCGGGCTCGCTTGAGGTGCATGTTGGCATAGACGTCGATGAAGGGATAGCCGCCGAGGGTGACGTGGCTGTCGCTGTTCTGCTGGACGGCATACTGGCCGATGGCCGGCACGTAGTCGGGGGCATAGTATTTTGAGAATATCGTGCAGCATCCGCCCAGTTCCACGGCCAGCACGCGGGCGATGCGGAACTTGAGGTAGAGGTTGGTAAACACGTTGACGGTGGGTAGTGCCAGCACCTGCTCGTTGCTTGAGTTCTGGTAGGTGATGATGTTCTCCCAGTTGAGCACGCCCCAGCGCAGGTCCTGGCGCAGCTGTGCCGTGAGCACGTTGATGTTGCCGCTGGCCTGATAGACGCCGGCCGTCATGTAGCGGCGTGTGCCGTCGCCCACCTCGTAGCTGGTGCCGAAGTAGGTGTAGTTCTGTATGGCGTCGACGGCCACGCGCAGCTGGGTATGTGTCTTGCGGAAGGTGAAGAGCCCTTCGAGGTGGGAGCGTGTCTCGCTGCTGAGCGACTGGTCCCACCACAGGTGCTTGGAGTGGTAGTTTTCCTGGAAGAAGCGGGGCGGCGTGCGATGGAAGTAGGCGTTGGCGGCCAGCTGTACGGTGTCGCCCAGCAGCGGGAAGTTGAGGTCGGTATGGAAGTCGACGGCCACGCGTCCGGCATCCATGCCTGTGACGCCCAGCTCGCCCTGCAGGTTGAAGTGTAGGGTGCGCCCCTGGGTCTTTGATATCTGCGCGCCGATGTTCAGGCAGTTGCCCGTCCAGCGGTTCATGTAGTAGGAGGTGGAGTCGCCTCTGAGGTCGGGCATCTGGAAGCGTCTGTTCTCGAAAGACAGGTAGGCTTTGAGGCCTGCCTTGGCATACTTGTTGAAGCCTTCGAGCAGGGCCAGGGCCACGGTGTTCTTGATGGACAGGTACTTGGTCTTGTCGTAAATGGAGTCGCCGGCGTAGGCTTGCTCGTCGTTATAGTTATAATAGGTGTTTAAATAGTAGACGCCGGGGGTGACGTATGCCTGGTAGATGCGGTCGTAGTTGTTCAGTTCGAGGGTGTGGATAATGCTGGTCACGGGCACGTACTCGCGCTTCATGGTGGCATCGATGGAGTCCTGGCGGGCCTGTGCGGCCAGCAGGCTGTCCATGGTCTCCTTGGAGTCTACCTTGATGCGGGTGGTGTCGGCGGCGGCCATGCCGTCGGCTTTCTTCAGCGGCTCGTCGCCCATTATCTTTGCGCCGGCAGGTCGCCCAGCGGGTATGGAAGGCTGCTGCTTGCCCTTGCCCTGGGGCTGTTCGTTGCCGTTTTTCTCCTTCTCCTCTTTTTCCTTCTTCTGCTTGGCCGATGCGGCAGCAAACTGGCGGGCCTTGATTTCCTCGTCGGTCATCTTTACCTGCCGGTAGAAACCGATGTTGTAGCGATGCGACAGGAAGACGTGCTGCGAGTTGTTGCGGTTCCAGTTCTGCTGCAGGAGGGTGGGTATCTCGTTCTCGCTATACTCCTGGGCCTCCATCTCAGGATGTACGATGTAGTTGTCGTTCATGATACCGCCGTTCTCGGCCTGCTTGCGATGATAGAATGACACGAGCAGGTGGGCCTGGTAGCGGTCGCCCCGATAGGCTGTGAAGAGTGATGCCCGGAAGTGGGCGTTGCTCTGGTTCTGATAGTAGCCGCGGGCATAATGATAGTCGAGGTCGAAGCCGAAGCCCAGCTGCTTGTTGGCGTTGACGGCAAACTTGCCCTGGATGTGGTCTTCGCCGTTCTGCTTGTCGCCGCAGTTGTCGTAGCTGATGTTGGTGTAGGGCGACAAGGTGTTGAGGAACAGAAACTGGTCAGGCTCCCTGGTCATGTAGTCGTAGGGCTGGGTGAAGAAGAAGTCTGACACGTCGGCCCGGTCGGTAAAGATACGGTTCTGGCGGGGGGTGTAGTTGCTGCCCAGCGTGTTGTATTCGCCGTAGAGACCGGTGGCGTAGATGGAGTTCTGATAGAGGTGGGGCATGGTGTCGAGCTCGGTGGGTATGACATCGCCAAAACGGCGGTCTATGCGCCAGGCCTTCACGCCACGGGGTATCTTCTTGTGGGTCTTGGTGGAGTCTCGGCGGTTGGGGTTGAAGGTGCCGTTGTCGTCGTACTGGTTGATGTTGCCCGACGTGTCCACCGAGTTGTAGGTCTGTGCCTTGGTGCTGACGGCTGTGATGCCTGCCAGCAGCAGTATGGTGAGTATGGTGTGTCGTCTCATATCTTGAGCATTCTGAGGGCGGCCTCAAAGAATTTGATGACCATGGATATGAGTATGATGTAGATGCCGGTTTCCTTGTGGTGCGTGAAGTAGAAGATGAGCCCTACGACGGCTCCCAGCATGAAGATGGCATTCAGCCAGTTGCGGATGGTGTTGATGTTCATTTCAACAGCGTTTGGAATTTGTTAAACAGGTAGTCCTTGCGGTCGATGGTCTTGCGGCGGAACTTGCCGGTAAAGGGCAGCAGGCGCGTGTTCTTCTTGTTCACGGCCTCCTCGTCGGTAATCCACTCCTCGGCACGCAGGTTCTTGGGCTTGCGCTCCTCGTCGTAGAGGTAGCGTATGTGGCTGAGCGTGATGTCGGCCCGCCCGTCGTGGCAGTTGGCCTGCACGACAAAGTAGAGGCGTGTGCGGTCGAGCGAGATAAGGTTTGAGGTGAACACGAGCCACTCCTCGTAGGCACCCCCCAGCTGATAGTTGACGCTGTCGGTGAGCACCAGCTGGCTGTTGAGCTGGTTCTTCTCGCGGGTCATGCGGCTCAGGTATTTCAGCAGGATGTGGTAGATGTCGGAGGCACGCTTGCCGGGAGCCTCAATGGTGGTGGAAAAGACCACCTTGCCGTCGACCAGCGGCACGGCACCCTTCAGGTATTTCTGGTCGGGGTTCACCTTTTCCGGCTTCTTGGCCGTTTGCTCTTGTTCGTCCTCCTCGGGTTGTTCCCAGGTGTTGTCCTGGGCCCATAATGTCAGGGGCACCAGGGCCATGATGGTCATCAGTATTTTCTTCATAGCGCTCGTTAGTTGCAATTTTTCGTGCAAATGTACGAATAATCTTGGTCAATAGGGCATAGCCCTACTACCTTTTTATATTTTTTAGTAAATAGTTGATGAGTTGGTGAGTTGATGAGTTGATGAGTTTTACTCTTTAAGTTCCAGCTCCTTCTCCAGGCGCACTATCTCGTCACGATACTGGGCGGCCTGCAGGAAATCGAGGCGTTTTGCCGACTCCTTCATCAGGCGGGTCGTCTCGGCAATGCTCTTCTGCAGCTGTTCGCGGGTCATGTGCATCACTATCGGGTCGGCGGCAAAGGCACCACCAGCCGACGGCTCTACATATACCTGCCTGGCCGCAGGCGTGGCCTCGCCGTCCTCCTGGCGCAGGTCGCTCTGGCGCAGGGCCTTCTCTATCTGTGTCGGCGTAATGCCGTGCTCCTGGTTGTATTGCAGCTGCTTCGTGCGACGGCGTTGTGTCTCGTCGATGGTCAGCTGCATGGAGGCGGTAATGGTGTCGGCATACATGATGACCTTGCCGTGGACGTTTCTGGCCGCACGACCGGCCGTTTGCGTCAGACTGCGATGCGACCGCAGAAAGCCCTCCTTGTCGGCATCGAGAATGGCCACCAGCGACACCTCGGGCAGGTCGAGGCCCTCGCGCAGCAGGTTGACGCCTACCAGCACGTCGTAGGTGCCGTTTCTGAGGCTTTCCAGTATCTTCACGCGGTCGAGCGTGGTCACCTCGCTGTGGATGTAGGCGGTCTGTATGCCGTGGTTCAACAGATATTCCGACAGCTCCTCGGCCATGCGCTTGGTGAGCGTCGTTATCAGCACACGCTCGTGACGTACGATACGTTGCTGTATCTCCTCCAGCAGGTCGTCTATCTGGTTCTCCGTGGGGCGTACTTCTATTTCGGGGTCTAACAGGCCCGTGGGGCGTATCACCTGCTCCACGACGATGCCCTCGGCCTCCTGGAGCTCGTAGTCGGCAGGCGTGGCCGACACGTAGATTACCTGGTTGGTCATCTGCTTGAACTCGTCGAACGTCAGCGGACGGTTGTCGAAGGCTGCGGGCAGCCGGAAGCCATACTCCACGAGGTTGGTCTTGCGGGCCCGGTCGCCACCATACATGGCACCTATCTGGGGCACGCTGACATGGCTCTCGTCGATAAACATCAGGTAGTCGGCTGGAAAGAAGTCGAGCAGGCAGTAGGGGCGCTCGCCGGCCTGGCGACCGTCAAAATAGCGCGAATAGTTCTCTATGCCCGAACAGTGGCCCAGCTCCTTCAGCATTTCCATGTCGTACTCCACGCGCTCCTTGATGCGCTGGGCCTTGACGGCATCGCCCAGCTCCTCAAAGAAGGCCACCTGCTTCACCAGGTCGTCCTGAATATGGCGTATGGCAATATTGGTCTGCTCCTGGGTGGTCATAAACAGGTTGGCGGGGTATAGCTTGTAGTCGGCAAACGATGCCATGTGCTGCATGCTTACGGCATCCAGCTCGTCGATGGCGTCTATCTCGTCGTCCCAGAAGGTAATGCGCAACACCACTTCCGAATAGGCCATGGCTATGTCTACCGTGTCGCCCTTCACGCGGAAGTTGCCACGCTTCAGGTCAATGTCGTTCCTGACATAGAGCGCGGCTACTAATTTTCTTAACAAAGCGTTGCGGTCGAGCTTCTGCCCGCGATGAATCTCGATGATGTTCTCGTTGAGCGCCATCGGACTGCCCATGCCGTAAATGCATGAGATGGACGACACGACGACAACGTCTCTGCGCCCTGACATCAAGCTACTTACGGCACGCAGACGTAGACGGTCTATCTCCTCGTTGATGGCCAGGTCTTTCTCTATATAGGTGTCAGTAGTAGGCAGGTAAGCCTCTGGCTGGTAATAGTCATAATAACTGACATAATACTCAACGGCATTCTCCGGAAAGAAGCCGCGCATCTCCTCGTAGAGCTGGGCCGCCAGCGTCTTGTTGTGCGACAGGATGAGGGTGGGGCGGTTGATGTTGGCCATCACGTTGGCCATCGTAAACGTCTTGCCCGAACCCGTAACACCCAGCAGCACCTGAGCCTTGTCGCCGCGACGCAAGCCCTCGGTCAGCTGCCTGATAGCCTCGGGCTGGTCGCCCGTCGGCTGATATTTTGAGGTAAGTTTGAAGTCCATGAGGGTGCAAAATTACAAAATAAGTAATAATAACCCGCCAATAATTGATAATTTTTATAAAAAATCTTTGAGGTTACGTGGAAAATGCGTACTTTTGCACGTCAAAATCGTAACCCACATGAATAAAAACAGCCTCATAGCACTTCTGCTCGGTATATTGCTCACCAGTTGTGCCCACGAGTTCAATGCGGTCTACAAGTCTACCGACAACGTCTACCGCTATGAATACGCCAAGGAGTGCTTCGCCACAGGCAAGTTCTCGCAGGCTATCTCGTTGCTCAACGACCTCGTGACCGTGCAGAAGGGACGCACCAATGCCCAGGAGAGCCTCTACATGCTGGGCATGGCACAGTATAGCAACAAGGATTTTGATGCCGCCAGCGCCACCTTCCGCAAGTATTTCCAGAGCTATCCGAAGGGCGATTTTGCCGAGCAGGCCGCCTTCTACATTGGCCAGTCGCTCTACCGCATCGTTCCTGACCCACGCCTTGACCAGCATGCTACCGTAGGTGCCATCAATGCCTATCAGAACTTTATTGACTACTATCCTGACTCGCCCTATCGCGACTTAGCCCAGCGACGGCTGTTTGAGCTCCAGGACAATCTTGTCATGAAGGAGTATCTCTCTGCCAAGCTATACTACAATCTCGGCGGCTATTTCGGCAACATCAACACCAGCACCGAGTCAAACTACGAGTCGTGCATCATCACGGCCGAGAATGCACTCAAGGCCTACCCCTTTACCTCGCTGCGCGAACAGTTCTCCATACTCATCATGAAGAGCAAGTTTCAACTGGCCGAGAACTCTGCTGACGAGAAGCGCGTGGAGCGCTATCGTGATGCCGAGGACGAGTGTTACGGTTTCCTCAACGAGTTTCCCGACTCAAAGGAGTGCCGCACGGCCGAGAAGTATATTGCCAAGTGCCGCAAGATTACTGGCGACTGATGAGGCAAAAAGCCATTGACAGACACATGGAGACTATTAGGACGAAATGCCCTTTGACAGAATAATAAATCAGTAAAAAACAAATAAATTCGATGGATTACAAGAAATCAAAAGCACCGGTGAATACCGTCACCCGCAACATTATGGACCTCTGCAAGGACACAGGCAATATCTATGAGAGCGTGGCTATCATTTCCAAGCGCGCCAACCAGATTAGCCTGCAGATAAAGGACGACTTGTCGAAGAAACTGGCCGAATTCGCCTCCTACAACGATACCCTCGAGGAGGTGTTCGAGAACCGCGAGCAGATAGAGATTTCCCGCTATTACGAGAAGCTTCCCAAACCTACGCTGCTCGCCACTCAAGAGTTTATTGAAGACAAGGTCTATTGGCGCGACCCCGCTGTGGCATCTGCCTCCATGTCGGCTGACGATATTCTCTGAGCACCATGATACAGCGCAAACAAACGCTCTACCTCCTGCTGGCAGCCATCCTTGGTGTTGTCACCCTCTCTATGAGCGTGGCTACGGTTACCGCCGACGGGCTGCTCACCGCCCAGGTCTACAATCTGCTATGGCTCGACGCACATCGTGAGGCTCACTACGGCGTATGGCCCCTCTTTGCCATGCTGCTCGCAGCCTCGTCAGTATGCCTGTATGCCATTTTCCTGTTCAAGCGCCGCATCGTTCAGGCTCGGCTGTGCCTGGCATCCATGTGCCTCTGTCTGGCCTGGTATATAGGTGTGTTGGTGGTCAGCAAGTCGCTGGCTCCCGATGCCCACGACTTCCAGCTGTCACTTGTCGGCGCCTTGCCGGCAGTCATGGCCATTCTCTGTTTCATGGCCCGCAAGGCTATCATGGCCGACGAACGGCTGGTTCGCGCAGCCGACCGTATCAGGTGAATTAGCCCCAGGACGGCATTCCCAACAAGCTATGGCTGCGGCTGCAGCCACGTTCAGACTGTCTACGCCGTATGACATAGGTATGCGTACCACATAGTCAGCATGCGCAATCGTGGAGTGGGGGAGTCCGTCGCCCTCCGTGCCCATGACAATGGCCAGGCGGGGCTCCCCATGCAGACGACTGTCGTTGATGGCTATCGAGTCGTTGCGCAATGCCATGGCCGCTGTTCGGAAACCATATTCGTGCAGCTGCGAAACGTCGCCGTCGAGCCACGTCCAGGGCACCAGAAACACAGACCCCATCGACACACGGACGGCACGACGGTTCAGAGGGTCGCACGAGTTGCGCGTCAGCACCACAGCATCCATGCCCAGCGCCGCAGCACAGCGGAAGATTGCTCCGATGTTGGTGGTGTCTGTAACGCCCTCGATGACTACGACACGCCGGGCATCACGCAACACATCAGCCAGCCGAGGTGTCGGCAGGCGATGAATGGCGCAAAGTACGCCACGCGTCAGCGTGTAGCCGGTAAGCTGGCTGAGCAATGGGCGCGAACCGGTATAGACAGGCACACCAGCACTCAGTAGCCTTTCTACAATGTCGCGGGCATCGCCATCCGTGTGGCGACGCTCGCAGAGCAGCGCAGCAGGCTGCCAGCCGGCATCGAGGGCCACCCGGATTACCTTGGGACTCTCGGCTATAAACAGCCCCTTCTCAGGCTCCAGGGCCATGCGGAGCTGGGCCTCTGTGAGGCGGCTGAAAGGACGGACACGAGGGTCGTCAAGCGAGGTTATCTCTTCTATCTTCATCTTGTCACTTTTGGCAACACTTATGGAGGGCAAAACGTCATGTCGCACTTGTTGAGGTGCAAAATTATAAAATAATTGGCAATAAACAATGGCCGATTGCGAAAAAAGTTGTACCTTTGCAGCCGAAAAGTTTTGGTACTACTGGTTTGGCAATTATCTTGAGAAACCTCAAGGGGTTCCGTAGCTCAGCTGGATAGAGCAACAGCCTTCTAAGCTGTGGGTCTTGGGTTCGAGTCCCAACGGAATCACAAAGCGGGTAGAGAGGTAGGTCGCGAGACGTGCCTCTCTAACTATTTTATACAAGAATGTTACCAATATGTTACCTCCTCTTCCGGATACGGAAAATAGCCACAACCCAAAAACATGTCTTACCTTTCCAAACGTTAACGCCAAGGGCAGGCACAAGACCGTAAGAGCCTGATAGCCACAAACTGCCGGTTAGATAGCCACAAACTGCCGGTTAGATAGCCACAAACTGCCGGTCTGCCGGTCAGAAGCCGAAACAGTCTGCAGCCGCCGCAGCTGACGGGCTATGAGTATGAGTTTCTGGCCTGTAGGCAGGCCCTGAGCGACGGGTTGCTGGAGCCACACAAAATGCCCCACCGCGAGACGCTTTACATCATGCAGCTCATGGATGGTCTGCGCCGGCAGTGGGGTGTCCGTTATCCGATGGATGAATAAGCGGCCGAGCGGCCATAGGCCGTTTAGTAGTTCTCAGCCTTTACCTGGAAGTACGACTGCGGATGGTTGCATACGGGACACTCCTCAGGGGCTTTCTGTCCGATGACGATATGACCGCAGTTGGCACATTGCCAGATGACGTCGCCATCCTTCGAGAACACACGCTCCTTCCTCACGTTGTCCAGCAGCTTGCGGTAGCGCTCCTCGTGAGCCTTCTCAATGGCGGCCACGCCCTCAAACTTCTCGGCTATCTCTGGGAAACCCTCCTCGCGAGCCTCACGGGCCATGCGGGCATACATGTCTGTCCACTCGAAGTTCTCGCCACCGGCGGCAGCCTCCAGATTTTCGGCCGTAGAGCGTATGGCACCACCCTCCAGCAGCTTAAACCACATCTTGGCGTGCTCCTTCTCGTTGGCGGCAGTCTCCTCAAAGATGGCGGCTATCTGCACGTATCCGTCCTTCTTGGCCTTCGAAGCCCAGTAGGTGTACTTGTTACGCGCCATCGACTCACCTGCAAAGGCTTCCTGCAGGTTCTTCTCGGTTTTTGTTCCTTTCAGTTCTTTCATAAAGTGTTTTGTTCTTTTTAGTTAATATAACAGGTGTTTAAATACTCCATTTGCCCGTTGCCGGGTGCTGCAAAGTTACGAAATACTTTCCGTTCGGCAAAGGTTTTGACTCACTGTTCTTTTCGGTGCATGCGGTCGGCCCGACCGCAGGAAGCGAGCAGAGGGGCGCACAGGAGGGGCAATATGTACCGCAATAGTGGTTTCACGGTGCTAAAGTTACGAATAAATGAGTGAAAACGCAAATTTGTTTGGCTTTTCGCTCGAAAATCTGTAACTTTGCCCCGAATTTATGCGCTGATGCATATAAATAAGGTAAAAGTTTAAATTAAAAATAAGATTATGGCAAAGAAAGCACTTTTGATGATACTCGACGGATGGGGTATCGGAAACAAAGAGAAGGGCGACGTCATCTATCAGACTGCCACGCCCAACCTGGACAAAATCAACGCTACGTACCCCCACAGCCAGCTGCTGGCCAGCGGCGAGAACGTGGGTCTGCCCGACGGACAGATGGGTAACTCGGAGGTCGGACACCTGAACATCGGTGCCGGACGCATCGTCTACCAGGACCTGGTGAAGATCAACCGCGCCTGCAAGGACGGCTCCATTCTGCAGAACAAGGAAATCATTTCGGCCTACGAGTATGCCAAGATGAACGGCAAGAGCGTGCACCTCATGGGACTGACCTCGAACGGCGGCGTACACTCCAGCTTGGAGCATCTGTTCACACTCACCGACATCTCGGAGAAGTACGGCATCAAGCACACCTATGTGCACTGCTTCATGGACGGACGCGACACCGACCCGCACTCGGGCAAGGGATTCATCCAGCAGCTCACCGACCACATCCAGGGCACCAACACGGTGGTGGCCAGCATCATAGGCCGTTTCTATGCCATGGACCGCGACAAGCGCTGGGACCGCATCAAAGTGGCCTACGACCTGCTCGTACAGGGCGAGGGCAAGCAGGCTACGGACATGGTGGAGGCCATGCAGGAGTCGTATGACGAGGGCGTGACGGACGAGTTCATCAAGCCCATCAACAACACCACTGTGGACGGCACTATCAAGGAGGGCGACGTGGTCATCTTCTTCAACTACCGCAACGACCGTGCCAAGGAACTGACCATCGTCCTGACACAGCAGGACATGGAGGACCAGGGCATGAAGACCATTCCCGGACTGCAGTACTACTGCATGACTCCGTACGACGCTTCGTTCAAGGGCGTGCACATCCTCTTCCCCAAGGAGAACGTCACGAACACCCTGGGCGAGTACATCTCGGCCAAGGGCCTGAAGCAGCTGCATACGGCCGAGACGGAGAAGTACGCACACGTGACCTTCTTCTTCAACGGCGGACGCGAGACTCCCTACGAGGGCGAGGACCGCATACTGGTGGCCAGTCCCAAGGTGCAGACCTACGACCTGAAGCCCGAGATGTCGGCCTTCGAAGTGAAGGACAAACTGGTGGCTGCCATCCGGGAGAACAAGTACGACTTCATCGTGGTGAACTTTGCCAACGGCGACATGGTGGGCCACACGGGCATCTACGAGGCCATAGAGAAGGCCGTGGTGGCTGTGGACCAGTGTGTGGGCGAGGTGGTTGAGGCTGCCCTGGCCACCGACTACGAGACCATCATCATTGCCGACCACGGCAACGCCGACAATGCCATCAACCCCGACGGCACTCCCAACACGGCTCACTCGCTGAACCCCGTGCCCTTCATCTACATCACGGAGAACCAGAATGCCCGCGTCGAGAACGGCGTACTGGCCGACGTGGCTCCCAGCATCCTGCACATCATGGGCCTCGAACAGCCGGCCGACATGACGGGCAAGTGCCTGATAAAGGACTAAGGACCACGGATTAGACTTTTCGACCACGAATTACGCGAATTACGCGAATTGCACTTTTCGACCGCGAATTACGCGAATTACGCGAATTGCACTTTTCGACCACGAATTACGCGAATTACACGAATTGGTGCCCAATGATTTACTGGTAGGGCGCAGCCAATTCGTGTAATTCGCGTAATTCGTGGTCTGTTATTCGTGGTATAAAGTCTAATTCGCGTAATTCGTGGTCTGTTATTCGTGGTCTGTTATTCGTGGTCGAAAGGTTTATTCCTCCTCCATGTCCTCGTCCAGGCGGTCGGCCCAGAGATACTTGTCGGTCTCCCGGGCCGCAACTTTGCTGAGCAGGAGCAGGGCCACGAGGTTGGGGATGGCCATGAGGGCGTTCATGCTGTCGGCGATGTTCCAGATGATGTCCAGATTGATGATGCTGCCGAAGAACAGTGCCACGATGTAGAGAATGCGGTAGAAGCGCGAACTGCCATGTACGCCTTCCTTACCCTTTCCCTTGTCCGTCTTGTCGAGGTAGCAGACGGCACTCTCGCCGTAGTAGCTCCATCCCAGTATGGTGCTGAAGGCAAAGGTGAGTATG
>Ga0247608_10005513_pt1 | contig 13646 bp, 9 predicted proteins | sample 176DNAGHGlowgp2_FD_193490 | JGI IMG/M metagenome (GOLD analysis project Ga0247608, IMG submission 193490) | Sheep rumen microbial communities from Palmerston North, Manawatu-Wanganui, New Zealand - 1766 DNA GHGlow gp2 | ecosystem: Host-associated > Mammals > Digestive system > Stomach > Rumen ...
CAAGCTAACAATACGTCATGCTACTGCTACCGAACGGTGGAGGGCAGCAGCAAGTTGTCGAAGCATGCGCAGGGAATGGCCATTGACGTGAATCCGCTATACAACCCTTGCGTAAGAAGGAAGAAAGACGGTACGTTGTTGGTGCAGCCAACGACGGGGCGCCCTTATGTTGACCGCAGAAAATCGTTCAGGTATAAGATAACGCAGAAGGACCTGTGCTATCGCCTCTTCGTCAAGCACGGCTTTAAGTGGGGTGGGGCTTGGCGGTCGTTGAAAGACTATCAGCATTTTGAAAAATAACAAAACAAAAAAGAGTTCCACAGTGTGAAGTGAACTCTTTTTTGTTCTGTCCTAGATGCCTTATTTCTTTACTTTTCGTCCGTTTACGATGTATAGTCCTCGTGGCAGACTTTGCCAACCGGCCGTCGTGCCCATTGGTACACCATAGAGGTTGTAGACGGTGGGGTTGGTGGGAGCGGCTGTCTGCGTCATGATGCCATCGGCAGGTTCTGTACATTCGAACTTCACCTTGTCGATATTGCAATTGGCACCATTGATGGTGAAACGCAGTATCTGCTGCCCCTCTTTAAGGGCTGTACTGAGGTTGCCCTTCACTGTGGTGTAGGTGTCCCAACTGTTGTCGGCTGTTTTCGGCACGTTGACTTTGGCAAGACTGGTAATGCTGCTGCCGTTCTTCAGTCCGATAGTGAATCCAGAACCCGTAGTGCCCGACGATACCGTGGCCTCATAGCTGTATTTGCCTGCCTGCGTCACGTTGACGGTATATTCCGTCCACTCGTCGGCAACGGTGTAGCCCAGCACATATCTGTTGCCGCTCTTCACGATGTCGACACCCTCGTTGTCGGTGCGATAGCCCGCCCCACCTTGGTCGTCTGCGTCGCTGTCTTTGAAGGAGAGACTCTCGCCGCCCATGTCGAAGTCCTCGGCCTCAATGGTGCCAGGCAGACTGACGGTTTTGTATGGTATGCGTTTTCCGTTGACTGTCATCGCTTTGGCTGCGGATGTGCGGCACTTGCCATCAGTACCTGTAGTTATAGCGACGATACTGTATGCCCCTTTTTCATTAGGAACGAATTCAAATTTGTAAGGAGCCTTGTTCAGAGTGCCGATAAGCAGGTTGTTGGCATAGACATCCACGTGGTCGACAGTGGTTGCACTGGAGTTAGATCTTGATGTCACGGTGATGACGGCAGTATCGCCTACATTAATAGTAGTACTGGGCTTGATGTTTGAGATGATGGAGATGATGGTTTTGTTCTCTTCGTAGCGGCTGAACTTTATGTTTTTAATGTAGAATCCGCCCTTGTCGACGAGAAGGGTCAGCACGTGGCGGCCAGCTGTCAGGGGTACTTGCAATAGTCCGTGTAGTGTCTTGTAGACGTTTGTGCCGCCAGTCTTGGGAACGGATACGAATTCTGACAGGACATTGATGTTGTCAAACGTGTATTCGGCAAGATGGAATGAACCTGTCGATTTGTTCGAGGCTACTTCGGCATCGAATGCATATACACCGTCTTCAGCTACGTCCACCGTGTACTCCATCCACTGATCGTCTTTGGTAATTTCAGTGCTGCGCGAAGCATTGTTGTATGAAACACCCGATGCACCCTTGTCGTACTGGGTGATATTGATGGTGCCGGGCAATTGGGGGATGGTTTCAGAATAGGGCGTGCGCTTGGTGGTTGAAGAGAGCACGTTGATGCGTCCTCGTCGCTCGTAGGTCGTGCCGTCGGTAGTGGTAACGATGGCTTTCAGTGTGTTCCATCCTATGGTAGTCGACGCTACCTTGGCCAGATAGGGAGCCTCTGTCATGGTGGCTGCCAGCTTTGAGCCGACATAGAGTTCCACCTTCTCAATGGTCTTGGTGGCCATTTTTGCACGTATCATGACGGACATGGAGTCACCCTTGGCCACTTTTATGGAAGCAGGACGGATATAGATAGAAGCCTCTTTCTTGGTGCCGGGGAATGGTCCCACAGCGTTCTTGGCAGCATCGGTTTCCATATACTCCTTAATCCATGTCATAGCCGGACGCTCAACACCGTCCCTGTATAGTCCGGAGTTGTCTACCCAAGTCTTGCCAAGAACATAGCCCCATAGGGTGACACCAGCACAGTAAGGGGCTTCCCACATAATGGGGAGGATGTTTTTATATTGATTCTTCTGCTGAGTGTCGTCGGCTTTGTCAATGTCTAACTCCGTAATGAACATCGGCATCTGCAATGCGTCCTGCTGTTTTTTCAGCGCATTCTTCAGGTCGGTTACGCTGATATCGTTCACGTCATGCGACTGGTTTCCGTAAGCATCAATGGGCGCTCCGGCATCGCGTAGCGTGCGGACAAGGTCGATGTATTTGTCGATGTCCCACTGAATGGAGTTGTAGTCATTATAAATAAGAATGGCATTTGGCCAGCGTTCATAGGCCATCTCAAAGGCCTTGATGAGCCAGTCGTAGCCCGTCTTGCCGCCACCGCCCAGTGACTCCTTCATCATTGGGTTGCCCTGCTGGTGCATGCCCACGGCCTCGTTCACGACGTCAATCATGGGCAGGGTCTTGTAATGTGCACTGGCTTGATCGAACCAGTTGGTAATAGCTTTTAAGCGCTCAGTAGCAGACAATGACGTCAGCCAGCCAGGATACTGGGCACCCCATACAAGGGCATGGAACTTGTAGGTGAAATTGTGCTGTTTAGCATAGTTGAAAGCTCTATCGGCTCCACTCCAGCTGAAAGTACCACGAGTACCCTCTACCGAAGACCATTTCGATTCGTTCTCACAGGTAATCTGATTCCAGAGTGTGTAGAACTGGGGGATACCGTCTCCGGCATCCACGCTGTTCCATGTGGTAATATTGCCGAGATACTTGTTGGGGTTCGTCGACACTTGTGCCTGCATGCTTCCAGTGGACAGCCAGCCGGCGATGAATGTTGTAATAATAAGTCTTGTTATCATATTATGTCTTAATGGTTCTGTTCTATCTGATGAATAACAGTTCCCGGTACTTGGGCAGTGTCCAGAGGCCGTCCTCCACGATGAGTTCCAGCTTGTCTATCTCGTGGCGAATGTTCTCCATGTGCGGACAGACAGTGTCGTGATAGGCGATGGCGCGCTGGTGGATGTTCTCGATGCGATTGGCCACGCGACGGGCTTCCGTCAGCTCCTCGACCAACTGCTCAATTTTCTCCGTACGTTCGGCGATTTCTTCGATAAGTTTCATGTTTCGGGCACTGAGACGCTCAGCCTTGTCTGACGAGAAGACGCTCTTCATGCCCTGTACGTTCTTGATGAGCTGCGACTGGTAGTGCGTCGATACGGGTATGATGTGATTCATGGCCAAATCGCCCAGCACGCGGGCCTCAATCTGTACGGTCTTCACATACATCTCCCATTTTACCTCGTTGCGGGCCTCCAACTCCTTGGCAGTCATTACCTTGGTTGACTCGAACATCTTGATGCTGCTGTCGTCGAGATAGTGTTCGAACACGACAGGACACGAACGCTCGACGTCCAGTCCACGCTTGGCGGCCTCCTTTACCCATGCCTCCGAGTAGCCGTTGCCATCAAAGCGGATGGGCTTGCAGGTCTTGATGTCGTCCTTCAACACCTCAAGAATAGCAGGAATTTTGGCCTCGCCAGCCTTAATCTTTGCATCCACACGCTCCTTGAACGCGTTCAGGGATTCGGCCATTGCTGCGTTCAGGGCTATCATGGCCGAGGCGCAGTTAACGCTTGAACCAGGTGCACGGAACTCGAATCGGTTGCCGGTAAAGGCAAAGGGTGACGTGCGGTTGCGATCGGTATTATCGACGATGAGGTCGGGAATCTGAGGAATGTCAATCTCCATGCCCTTCTTACCCTTTAGGTTGAAGAGTTCGTTCTTGTCTGACTGTTCTATGTGGTCGAGTAGTTCTGTCAGCTGCGTGCCGAGGAACGACGAGATGATAGCGGGAGGTGCCTCGTTGCCACCCAGACGGTGGGCGTTTGTGGCGCTCATAATGCTGGCTTTCAGCAGACCGTTATGCTTGTAGACTGCCATCAGCGTTTCGACGATGAACGTCACAAAGCGTAGGTTTTCCTCAGGCGTCTTGCCTGGAGCGTGTAACAGCGTGCCATTATCAGCACTCAGACTCCAGTTGTTGTGTTTGCCTGAGCCGTTGATGCCAGCAAAGGGCTTTTCGTGGAGTAGCACGCGGAAGCCGTGATTGCGGGCTACCTTCTTCATCAGCGACATCAGCAACATGTTATGGTCGACAGCGAGGTTGCACTCCTCGAAGATGGGTGCGAGCTCAAATTGGTTGGGCGCTACCTCGTTGTGGCGCGTCTTCACAGGAATGGCCAACTCCAGAGCCTGTATCTCAAGGTCTTTCATGAAGGCCTGCACACGATCGGGAATGGTGCCGAAATAGTGGTCGTCCATCTGCTGGTTCTTTGCACTCTCGTGTCCCATCAGCGTGCGACCTGTCATCAGCAGGTCTGGACGAGCGGAGTAGAGACCCTCGTCGACAAGGAAATACTCCTGTTCCCAACCCAGGTTCACCTGCACTTTCGTTACATCATCGTAGAACAACGAGCACACGTCGGTTGCTGCTTTGTCTACGGCATGCAGCGCACGCAGCAACGGTGCCTTATAGTCTAGCGCCTCGCCCGTGTACGCAATAAATATGGTGGGGATACATAGTGTGTCGTCGATGATGAAGACCGGACTCGTGGGGTCCCATGCCGAATAGCCGCGGGCCTCAAAGGTGTTTCTGATGCCACCGTTGGGGAACGACGACGCGTCTGGCTCCTGCTGTACCAGTAGTTTTCCTGAGAACTTTTCAATCATACCGCCCTTGCCATCGTGCTCCACGAAGGCGTCGTGTTTTTCGGCAGTACCTTCTGTCAGCGGCTGAAACCAGTGCGTATAGTGTGTCACACCCATCTCCTGTGCCCACTGCTTCATGCCTGCAGCCACCGAGTCGGCAATGCTACGGTCCAGCGAGGCACCGTTATCCATTACATCAATCATCTTGTCGTAGATGTCCTTAGGCAGGTATTTATACATCTTCTTACGGTCGAACACGTACTTGCCAAAGAACTCTGAAGGGCGCTCTGCGGGCACCTTTACCTCGACAGGGCGCTTCTTAAACGCCTCTTCTACTACCTGAAATCTCAAATCGTTTGCCATTATTTCAATCTACTATTTGACAATTTACTAATTACTATTTATCGATGAAACGACGCGTCAGGTCGCTATAATTCTCGATGCGGCGGTCTCTTAAGAAAGGCCACCAGCGACGCACCTGTTCGGAGCGTTGCATGTCGATGTCGACGAGTGCCACCTCTTCTTGGTCAATAGGTGCCTCATATAGAAGTTCGCCCTGCGGACCGGCCACAAACGAGGTGCCCCAGAAAGGTACACCATCTTCGTCGCCAACCCTGTTGACGGTGACTACGGGCAGTCCATTGGCTACGGCATGTCCACGCTGTACGGTCTGCCAAGCCATGCGCTGTCGCTCTTGTTCTTCGCGCGAGTCGTTGGGGTCGTAGCCGATAGCGGTGGGGTAGATGAGCAGTTCAGCGCCCTGCAGTGCCATCAGACGTGCTGCTTCCGGATACCACTGGTCCCAACACACCAGCACGCCCAACCGACCCACACTGGTGTCGATGGGCTTGAATCCTAGGTCGCCTGGTGTGAAGTAGAACTTCTCGTAATAGCCAGGGTCATCGGGAATGTGCATTTTACGATATTTGCCAGCAATAGTGCCGTCCTTCTCCAGTACGACAGCGGTATTGTGGTACAACCCCGTGGCGCGACGCTCAAAGAGTGAGGTAACAATGACCACACTCAGTTCTTTGGCTAAATTGCCGAAGAACGTAGTCGATGGTCCGGGGATGGATTCTGCCAGGTCGAAGAGGCTGACATCTTCCTGTTTGCAGAAATACAGCGAGTTGTGTAATTCCTGCAAAACAATGAGTTCTGCGCCCTCTTTTGCCAGCTGTCTGATCTTGGTCGTCAGATGGAGTACGTTGGTTTTTACGTCTGCTCCGTTGTGCTGTTGAATAAGTCCTATCTTCATATTGGGCGCAAAATTACAAAAATTTCGCGTAATAATAAGAATTTATTCTTAATTTTGTATCTGAAACACTAAAAAATACTTAATAAATGATACTCATGTTCTTCGTGTCCATCAAGTGACGATCGGTAATCTTGATGTCAGGAATGACAGGCAGACACATGAAGGCCATCGTGATGAATGGCGACTTCATCTTACAGCCAATCTCCCTAACTTTCTCTTGGATACACAGCGTGCGGAAGGCAATCTCATGGCCACTCACGGGCGACATCAGTCCGGCAATGGGCAATGGGATGTCCATCATCTCCTCAGGAGTGACAACCACCTGTCCACCTCGCATCTGGACAATACGGTTGATTGCTTTGACGATATACTCGTCGCTGGAACCGATGGCCACGATATTATGACAGTCGTGGGCCACCGAGCCAGCAATGGCACCTTCCTTGATGTCGAAACCACGCACTAGTCCGACGACGGGTTTGGCACCCGGCACATAGCGGTTGTACACCACTATCTTCTGCACCTCCGTCCACGGATACTGCGAGTCAAACAGAGGATTGCCTGTCAGCACTACCTCGTCGTGTTGGGTCAGCAGGCTGCCGTCCGAGGCATGGATAATATGTACGGTATCGCCCGTCTTGAGATCGATGTTAATATCGGCAGCGGTAATGGGCTGAGCCACGAAGTTGTTGGGGAAATCCTCGTCAAGGATGTGCTCGTCAAAGTCGCGATGTGAAGTTAGGTTGGAGTTGTAGTTAAACACTTCCTGTCCACGTATCCACGTGCTCTCCACACGGAAGTACGGGGTGACATTGTCAACGGTGATGAACGTTGCGGGGTCACCTTCTTGCAACAGTCCCCACTTCTGCTTATAATGACGCTGTGCATTCACGCTGGCAGCCTTCAGCACGTCCCACAGCTCGTAGCCGTCAGCCAGGGCACGCTTCACAATCAGATTGATGTGTCCACGTACAAAGTCATCAGGGTGGCAGTCGTCCGTACAGAACATCACCATGTTTGGACTCTCGTTGATAAGCGGACTCAGCAGCTGATAGTCCTTGGCAGCACTACCCTCGCGGATGATGACATTCATGCCAGCCCTGATACATGCACGACCCTCGTCCAGCGTCGAGCATTCATGGTCGGTGGTGATGCCTGCAGCAGCATAGCGGTCGCGCTGCTGACCTTTCACTCCAGGGGCATGACCATCCACAGGCTTGTCATTGCGCAGGGCTGCCTGTATCTTCGCCATCACGTCCTTGTCACCACCTAGCACACCAGGATAATTCATCATCTCACCCAGGAAACCTATATCCTTACGAGCCATCAGCGCCTCGGTGTCCTTCACATCGATGACTTTTCCGCAGGTCTCAATGTCGCCACCCACGGCAGGTACACAACTAGGCGCACCAAAGAGGAAGTTGAACCGTGCCTCCTTGCCAGAGCGTATCATGTAGTCGACACCCTCCACACCCAGCACGTTACCAATTTCGTGGGGATCGGCAATGACGCCAATCGTTCCATGACTGACAGCGATGCGTGCAAACTTGTGTGGCACTATCATGCTGCTCTCAATATGCACATGCGCATCAACGAAACCAGGCATGATGTAGGACCATGGGGTCTCACTGGCGGGCAACTCACAGCGTCTTACCTCGACGATTTTTTCGCCCTTGATTACCAGTTCGCCATCGAATATTTCGCGACGAACAACGTCAACAATGTGTCCTTTGATGTTAATCATAGTTTCTAATGTTTTTAGTTTATACTATTATTGAGTGCAAATATACGCTTTTTTTTCGAATCATCGTATATTTTTGCTTTTTTTAGCAAGATTAGATGCTCGTCACTTAATAGGATCTGTCTACCGAACACTACTTGAAGTCGCCAGGTCCGTAAAGTCCGAAGTTGGGATCCTTCTCGGGTTGCCATGTTCGAACCTTGATAATAGGTTGCTTGGGGTTGTTGATGTCAACTTCTAAAAAGAGGTATCCTTTGTCACCGTACGACGATGAGTAGTAGTCCTGTGCTATCTGTATGCCGTAGGTCTCGCCACCTTTGCCCAATTTGATGACATCGTTATTGGCAAAACGGATATTGATAAACTCGTTGGCTGCGAAACAGTTGCGCAGGTTCTTCAGGTACTGGTCTTTTGAATAACGGTTATATTTGATAATCTTGTCGTTTTGGAACCTACGGCTGTCTGTCATGACAGCACGCTTGGCAACGTTTGCAACGATTATGACTGCGTCATCGTCGAAGATGGTGTTGATATAGTCCAAACGTTTCAAGGCATAGGCTGTCTTGTAGCTTTCGAGAAAACTCATCAGTACCTTACGTGCCGATTCGCTCCATACGCCTTTGTTCAGGATGTCATCCTCAGCAGTCTTACCCAATCCAAACGCTACGCTGCTGATATGCCGCGTTTTGTCGAAGGTGAAGACTAGATCCTCTACAAACGACTTCCTTATGCCGTTCTTAAAGCTGAAGGATGTCTTCATACCGCGTGCTGTCACCTCGCCGTCCTCCCCATCGTAATAGGTGATTTGAGGTATTCCAATGATACGTGTCGTACCGTATTTGAAGAGCAGTCGCTTGAAGATGTCAAGCCCTTCAGCAGTAAAGTGTTGTTCCAATCCTGTTGCCTGTTTGTTGGTAATAGCTGCTATCACAGCATCCATAGCTTTTGCATAGCTGTTGGCGTTGGTGACAGAAATGTTGGCGGTTGTGGGGGCTTTCAGGATGGAGGCATCTGTTTGGCTAAAACTATCACTGGTAGTAAAGGTGTTACTGGCAATGTCAGCAGCATCTATCGTGGTGTAAGCCTTTCGCATGGCTCGGCTGCTAACCACATGGAGCACAGCCTCTACCTCTTTGTCGATGTGCAACTCTGTCAAGTATTCGTATTCCCATTTCAACTGATATTTTGTGCTTTGGTTTCCTTTGGCCAATTCCAGTACGCCAATACCGTCCTTGGCACTATTAATGGCACTCCAGTCGCGTCCGTCAAAGTAGGTGTAATCTACGCTGTTGACAGGTTTGCCCTTGTATGCTATGCTCAGGTCGATGTCGTCTCCCTTGCGTCGTACAACGCTAACCTTTAGGTCGTCAAAGATGGTGTTCATCTTTTCGGGAATCCAAGTTGTCAGTATGTGCTGCTGTCCGCTGTCATCTGTAAAGACTGCCTCGTTGGGATATTGTAGCGAGCGTACTAGTGCCAGTGCCCAGTACAGGTTGCGCAGGGCATCGTCAGCCTTGCCGGCTTCTTCGGCACGCAGGGCAGTCTCCACCATGTCAATGGCTTTCCGCTGTCGACTTTCAAAGATGCGGTGTACCTCCGACTTCTTCATATACCGTCCCACCTGTGCATCTGGCTCGTTCTTCAGGATGAGCCGTTCGGCATTGGTCAACGTGGCTTGTGAATACGTCTGTACCCTGCTGGTTACATACGACTGCCGATCCGTCTGTCCCCCCTCGCTGATTTCAGCCTCTCCTTGTTGGAAGTCGCTGCTTACGTGGGTGGCTATCTTGCTTATCAGGTCAGCCATTGCGTTGCGGTCGGCCTCAGCAACAGTTGTGCCGTAGCCCACGCCCCAAATGTACTGTCCGCTGTTCTCAATGGTTTCCCACGACTGCGCCGCAATGGTCAGGGGCAGCAAAACGATTATAAATAGTAAGGTACAGAAGTGTTTCATGTTGCAAAAGTACAAAAAAAATGATAAAATGAACGTCATTTCTCCAAAAAATCTGTACCTTTGCAGCTAAATAGCTACAAATGAATGTATGAAACGTCTGATTGCTTTTATTTTGCAGACCTTTTGTGTCATAGTGATGCAGGCGCAGAACCTGGCAGTGCAGAGCTTCCGTATGGACGAAACAGATCTCACCGCTAATACTGCTGGTACGACTGTTATTGACCAAAACGGCAACAAGTGTGCACTTATCAAGGTTGAGACTACCCTGAAAGGTTTTACTTTTGATGCAGGAACGCTGGGTGTCGTCAAGACGGAAAATCACGTAGGAGAGGTATGGGTATATGTGCCAGAGGGTGTCAAGCGTCTCAGCATCTTCCACGAGGACTATATGCCCATTCGCGACTATGACTTGGGCATGATGCTGCGTCGTGCCAGAACATATGTGTTGAGGCTCTCGGCCAGTCAACAGCAGGCTGCTGAAGAAGCTCCTACCTCACAATTTGTCATTTTCCAAGTAAGTCCAGCCAATGCCACTATCGAATTGAATGGCGAAATTCTTCCAGTACATAACGGTAGTGCAACGAAGATGATGCCTTTTGGCTCGTATGACTATCGGGTGCAGGCTCCTGACTATAAGCCTCAGGCTGGAAAGGTTGTCGTGGATGACCCTAAGCAACCGCATGTTGTCAGCGCACTGTTGAGGCGTGAGGGAGAAGACCGTTTGGTGACTGTGGGCAGCGTGACTTTCACGATGATTCCTGTGAAGGGTGGCACCTTTCAGATGGGAGCAACCAAAGAACAGACGGGTGAGGCACGAAAGGATGAGAAACCCGTTCATACCGTTACGTTGGATAATTTCCAGATTGGCGAGACGGAAGTGTCTCAAGCCCTTTGGCGAGAAGTGATGGGCAGTAATCCGTCGACTTATAAAGGCAACGACCTGCCTGTGACGAACGTTACGTGGGAAGACTGCCAAGAGTTCATCAAAAAACTCAATGAGCGGACTGGTAAACAGTTCCGTTTGCCTACCGAGGCAGAATGGGAGTTTGCTGCCCGTGGTGGTACAGCGTCTAAAGGCTATATGTTTAGTGGTAGCGACGAAGTACGTTCCGTAGCCTGGCACAATAGAGACTCTAATCGTGACCGTCATAACGGCCCATACGCTATCAAGTCGAAAGACCCCAACGAACTGGGCATCTACGATATGTCGGGCAATGTGAACGAATGGTGCCAGGACTGGTTTGGCGACTACACAGCAGATCCCCAAACCAATCCGCAAGGACCTGCCACTGGTAAGGAACACGTCTATCGTGGTGGTAGTTGGTGGTATTACGGTATGTCGTGCCGTGTGTCACGTCGCAATTCGGGCGTCAAAGACGTACGTGGTGTCATCGGCCTTCGTCTGGCAATGAGTAAGTAGCGAGCGTCTATTCCCCCTTTCAATAATACTGCATGGTGCAGCAATGCAGGCTTCCGTGTTGCTTGATGACAGCACGACAGTCTATGCCTACGATTTCCCTGTCAGGGAAGGCCTGCTGAATGATGCGCATGGCTTCCTGATCGAGGTCGGGTTGGTTGTAGGTCGGCACGAGCACGGCATCGTTGATGACCAGATAGTTAGCATAGGTTGCTGGAAGGCGATCGTCTCCATCATAGATGGGGCGGGGCAGGGGAAGCTTTAGCAGACGATAGGGCTTCCCTTCCAGCGTTCTGAAGGTCTTCAACTCCTCTTCCATCAGCAGCAGGTCAGGATGCTCTTCGTCACTTCCAATATACAATAAGGTGTCGTCGGGACAGATTCTCACCAGTGTGTCGATATGCCCGTCTGTGTCGTCACCTATTAACGAGCCATGATTAATCCAAACCACGCGCTCAGCACCCAGAGACTGCTTCAGACGCTGTTCTATCTCGGATTGGGTCAGAGGCTGATTGCGATGGGGGGCCATGAGACAGCAACTGGTTGTAAATATCGTACCCTTGCCATCACTCTCGATAGAACCGCCTTCAAGGACAAAATCCAAGTGGGATTCGTAGATGCCTTTAACCATTCCTTGGTCGTAGAGATGACGATTTATTTCATTATCGAGCGTTGCTTCGAACTTTTCGCCCCATCCATTGAAACAGAAGTCGAGAAGAATTTTGGTTTTTGGCTTTTGGCTATTCGCTGTTAGTTCCTCGACGGTGATGAACCCATGGTCGCGTGCCCATGTGTCGTTGGTGTTGAGAGTTATGAGATAAGAGTTAAGAGTTGGGGGCTGCACTTCCGCTGGTGCTACAATCAGTAATTTCTCGCGTTTACGGATTTCGCGTGCCATCTCGTTGTAGACAGCAGTGATTTCGGGAAGGATTGGTGCCCAGTCTGTATCTTTGTGAGGCCATGTGAGTTGAACCATACTTTGTAGCTCCCACTCTGCAGGCATGCGTCTATTTTGCTTATTCATAATGGGTTATATTTTCGCCTGCAAAATTAACAAATTATTATGAATTCCACGTAATGAAATACCATTTTTTTTTCGTAACTTTGCAGTCGATTTTATGATGTTGGAACTACATAATGTGACAATAGGCCAGCAGATACGCGGATTGTCAGCGACAGTTAGCGAGGGTAATGTGCTGAGCATCATGGGTTCACAGGGCAAGGGTAAGACCACGCTGCTGAGAGCCCTCTTGGGTTTTCTGCCTATTGATGAAGGCCATATTAGCATTGATGGTGAACTGCTAACGCCTTTGTCGGCTCCCTGGTTCCGCAAACAGATGGCATACGTACCTCAGCATTTGGAGGTGCCTGAGGACTATGAAGATGTGTCGACAGATTATATGCGACTGTTGGAACATGCCGTTCATTCGGGCAAAAAACTCCTGATTGTTGATGAGCCACGCGAAATGCTGAGTGACGAGAATGCCGTACGTGCTGCACGCCTAATAAGTGATGCTGCTGAGCGTGGCGCTACTGTGGTGGCAGTAAATGTACGTATAACCCAAAACCAGGTACTGCTATGAAGACAGCATATCTTATTATATTATTGGTATTGGTGAGCTGGAAGGGTTATCATGCCTGGCTGCGTGGACGAAACCAATGGACGCAGGACATGCAGCAATATCGTGGGTTGTGGGAATATCTGTTGGGCAATGGAGCAACATTACAGGAAGCGCGTAAGCCTTTCGTAAAGCGGGCATTGCGTCGTGCTTTCAAACCTATGTTGAAGCAGTGGCGCTTGTGGGTTGTCGTCTTTACAATAGGCGTATTGATATGGATTATTTTTTAACTAAAAGCTATACATATAAAGAAATATGATTCAAACAGTAGTAAAAAGAGACGGACGCATCGTTGGATTCAACGAGCAAAAGATTATGGCTGCTATTCGAAAGGCCATGATGCACACAGACAAGGGCGAGGACGAACGCCTGTTGTACCAGATAACGGACCATATAGCCCAACGTGGCGACAGTCAGATGACGGTTGAGCAGATTCAGGATATGGTGGAACTGGAACTGATGAAGTCGAGCCGCAAGGACGTGGCCCAGAAGTACATCGCCTACCGCAATCAGCGTTCCATCGCCCGCAAGGCCAAGACCCGCGACGTGTTTCTGGATATCGTAAACATCAAGAGCAACGACGTGACGCGCGAGAATGCTAATATGAATGCGGACACGCCTGCAGGTATGATGATGAAATTTGCGTCGGAGTCGACCAAACCGTTCGTAGATGACTATTTATTGTCGAGCGAGAGTCGTGACGCTGTGGAGCATAACTATCTGCATATTCACGACAAGGACTATTATCCCACGAAGTCGCTGACCTGTGTGCAACATCCGCTGGATAATATCCTTAACTGTGGTTTTGTGGCTGGTCATGGTGCCTCGCGTCCTGCTA
>Ga0247608_10005514_pt1 | contig 13645 bp, 11 predicted proteins | sample 176DNAGHGlowgp2_FD_193490 | JGI IMG/M metagenome (GOLD analysis project Ga0247608, IMG submission 193490) | Sheep rumen microbial communities from Palmerston North, Manawatu-Wanganui, New Zealand - 1766 DNA GHGlow gp2 | ecosystem: Host-associated > Mammals > Digestive system > Stomach > Rumen ...
TGTCTAACATAAAATCAAACGAAAATGAAAAAAGCTTTATTCTCATTGGTTGCCGTGCTGCTTCTAACGATGAGCGGCATTGCCCAAACGACCTACACCATGGTCAACTCGGCCGCGCAACTTGAGCCTGGCCAGTACATCCTGGTGGGCTACGACAACGAAGGCCAAGCCTTTGTCATGAGCTACCAGAAATCCAATAACCGTCATGCACTCACTATCGACGAGAATGGCGGTGTCATCACGGCTACCGTGGCCACTGACCCCTCGCAACAGGACCTTCCTTTCGAGTTCACCCTTGACGGTGCTCCTGGTGCCTGGACCATCTTCGATCCGCTCAACAACGGTTATCTCTATGCCCCTGGCGGTGGCAACTACCTCCGCACGCAAACCGATCTGAACGACAACGGTCGCTGGACCATCACCGATGGTGATGAAGGCGGTATGGTGCCTGTCAGCAACGGTGGTGTGGAGCAGTGCTACATGCGCTATAACATCACTTCCACTTTGTTCGGCTGCTATAAGGAGTCGTCGAATGTGGCCGCTACCGTTTACTTCTTCAAAGCCGGTGGCGCTGCCCAGCCCGATCCCGAGCCGAGCAACTATCCGACCCAATTCACGGCTGCGCCTGATGGCGTTGATGTATACGTAGTGTGGCAGGATGCCACCGGAGCTCAATTGCCTTCCAAGTATTTGGTTTTGGCCTCCACGGGCAATATCACCGTTCCTGTCGACGGCACACCTGTTTCCGATAGCGACCTCGCCAAGAATGTGCCTTATGGCGTCAATGGCGTCGTTTTCGAAGGCTTAGAGCCCAACACTACCTATCACTTCGCTATCTTCCCCTACACCAACAGTGGTTCCAACATCGACTACAAGACCGATGGCACCTATCCAACCGCAGAGGCCACTACTGAAGAGGTCTACGTTCTGCTCTATGAAGATTTCAATGATGATCTTGGCGTGTTTTTCACCTTCGATGCCTATGGCGATCAAACCTGGCATCAAGGCACTCATCAAGGCACGACCTATGCCAATATGAATGGTTATGCCGATGGCGCTGCTCATCAGAACGAAGACTGGCTGATTGGCTATGCTGAGATCCCGAATGGCCTCGGTTTTGACGAGATTTGGGTTGAATTCCGCAACGCCATGAAGTTTGAAGGCGACCCGCTGCGTGTGGCCATCTCCACCGACTATGACGGCATCAGCGAACCAAGCGATTTCGAATGGGAAGACATCACCGACGCCTTCGACTATTCGACAGGTAACTACGAATGGGTTGAGTCAGGTGCCTTAGATGTGTCTGACATCGTTGGCAATCACGGCTTCTACATCGCTTTCATCTATACCAGCAGTGACGAAGCCGCCGCTTCATGGGAGATCGACTATGTGAAAGTGACGGGTCAACATCTGACTGCAGTCAACGAGAACGCTGCCACGTCGGTTGGTGTCTATCCCAACCCCGCCAGTGCCCAGGTTTCCTTCACGCTTGACAGCGACGCCCAAGTGAGCGTCTACGACATGACGGGCCGCATGGTGAGCACGACCGACTGCATGGCCGGTGAAGCCAAAATCAACGTTAGCGAATTGGTGAATGGCGTTTATTTCGTCAACTTCCGCTTCGCCGACGGCACTACGGCTGTTTCCAAGTTCGTGAAGTATTGATTCAATCCCTCCTGCAACCATTAAAAGGGGGACGCGCAAAGCGGCGCAAAACAAGCGTCCGGTAGGCGTCCCCCTCTTGAGGGGGCAAGGGGGAGTAAAAAACTCTTTATTTGAAAAACCATCTCCTCATAGTATTCCTCTTCCTCTCCTGTTTCGCCACGGCCCAGCAGGCCGAGCCAGTGCGCTATGAGGTGCCGCGCTGGAACAAGGAGCAGGGCTGCCACTTCCAAGCCCTTGGCGAAGCTGACGGCATCATGCTCTACGAGACCGATAAGACCGACAAGGACAAACATCGCCTGTGGCAGTTCGCCTGCCTCGACAGCACCCTCTACGAGACCCGCAGCGACCTCATCCCCCTGCCCGAGAAAATGAAATATCTCGATTCCGACAGCGACGGTCGTTATGCGGCGTTTTGTTTCGTCAACGACGGCAACAAGAAAGCTGCCGACAGCCTCGACTTCCTCGTCGTCTCCTTCGACAAGGTGAACGGCGCATACCAAACCTTCTGGAACAAATGGCCCGAACGTTCGGTGCCGCTTTCCGTTGAGGTCGCCGATGGCACGATGATGCTCGCCTTAAATAACAAAGGCGGCAATGGCATCCTTTATTTCTACGACCTCACGAGCAACCAATACCGCACCGTCACGCCTGCGCCATCAAGCTGTTTCGTGTTGTTCCAAACGGCTCGTTTCCGCAAAGAGCATTGCTTCGTGGTGGCCGCCAAGGAGTTTGAAGAAAAACGCTTCAAGTCCACCTCGTTCTTGGTGTATTCGGCTGCGGGCAACCTGCAGGGTTCATACAGGTATGAGAACATCCCCAACGCGGCTTTGGGCCGCATGGGCTTCCGCTTCGACGAGAGTCAAAACCTCGTCGTCATCGGCACCTTGGAGCGCGAGACAGGACGAAAAGTCAGTCTTGAGGGCGTCACGGAGAACTTCGACAAAGAGAGTGTTGGCGTGGCGTGGATGCGCTTCGTGGGCGGTACGCCCGACAGCCACGTCTATCTCTTCAAGGACATGCCCGAAATCGAGAGGGCGCTGACGGCCTCCGACCGTGTCCGTGTGCGCGAAGAACGGCTGAAAAACCAGAAGAAGACCAACCCTACCAAGAGTGAAATCGCGTTCCAGTTCCTCACCCCGCGCCTGACCGATTTCGGCGACCTGACTATCTTCTCCGCCGAGGCCTTCATGCCTTATTACCACACCGAGACGCGCATGAACTATGGCTATTACGGCTACTACGGCGGCTATCCCTACACTTACACCGTGTTCGACGGCTACGACTTCTTCAGCGAGATCATCCTCGCCTTCGACCGCGATGGACACCTGCAATGGCAACAGTCGGTGAAGTTCGAGAATGAACTGACTTATGATCTTTTCCCACATTCGTCGGAAGGCGTTTGCTACGACGAGCTGGTGGTGGCTTCGCCCTATCACAATCATTTGCGCTACATCTCTTTTAGTAGCGAAGGCCAGCCGCTGATGAACCAACAGAGCGAGAAACTCGACCCTTTCCATGGGGCAGATTACGTGGACGACGAATACTTTGCGCAGATTGCCCAATGGTATGGTAGCCGTTTCCTCATCTATGGATCGCAAATCATCCAAAACAGCACCCAACCCAAGGCACAGCGCACTGTGTTTTATTTGCAAAAGGTTCAATATGATTGAGTTATGTTGTTGAGTTACTTGAAATACCTGTGGCAACGTAAGAGCCAATACGGCATCCATTCGCCTTTCGTGTATGAATTTATGCGTAAGGTGCTCAACGATAGCGGCACCAATCGCGACTACGACACCATCTATCGCATCGCGCGACTGCGCGACAAACGGAAATACATTAATTATAACTTGCGGAAACAGAGCCGATTGCTCTATCGTATGGTGCGCTATTTCGAGCCTGATTCCGTGGTGTCGTTTGGCAAACTCTCGGCACTCAATACGGCCGCTTTGGCTTTGGGCCATCTCCAGACCAAGGTGTACCTTGAGGAATCAGACGATTTCTTGGAGACCCTGAACTCGATGGGTGTCGTCAATGTGAGACTCATCCAGCCCGCGGAATTCGACTCTGAGCATTTCAAGCACCTCAACACCGGCTTCGTGTTCTTCAGCCGCGACTCCTTTGAAGATGACACGTGGGACTATCTCGTTGATTGCCTGAATTATAAGACCGCTGATTCAGTGTTTGTCTTCGAGGGCATTCACCACAATCAGGCGATGGAAGATGCTTGGGAGGAAATCAAGGGCAACGAAGATGTTTCGGTCACTTTTGACTTGTATTGCATCGGAATGGTCTTCTTCCGCGAAGGCATTGAAAAACAAGATTTTGTACTTAAGTATTAATGATGAATTGGAAATGCTGAGTAGTGAATTTTAAAGCTCGAATTTTAAATCTTAAATCTTGAATCTTGAATGAAGAATATCACCTATACCAAAACCGGCGACCAAGGCCAAACCTCACTGATCGGTGGCCTGCGTGTTGCGAAATATGACGATAGAGTGGAAGCTTACGGCACCGTCGACGAGCTGAGTGCCTTCATCGGCGTGCTTTACGACCAAGAGGGTGTCACCGCCGAGATGCGCAAGGTGCTCAACACCGTCCAAAACAAGCTTTTCACCATCGAGTCGCATTTCGCCTTGGACGAGAACTCCGAGGTGAAGAAGATGATTCCCGTGTTGACTGCCGACGACGTCGCCTTTTTGGAGCATGAAATCGACGTGATGAACGAGCAGCTGCCCGAGCTGAAATCCTTTGTCATCCCCGGTGGAAATCTGAAGGCAAGTCATGCCCATGTGTGCCGCACGGTGTGCCGTCGCGCCGAGCGTCAGGGTTGGCGGTTGGCCTCGCTCCATCCTGTCGACACGCTCGATTTGAAGTACCTCAATCGTTTGTCCGACTATTTCTTTGTTTTGTCCAGATTTTTCGGCTTTTTAGACAAAGTTGATGAAAATAACTGGAAATCAACAAAATAAAATTTCGTAATTTTTAATAAAAAGCCCTTGCTGGTTCAAAAAATACTTGTACTTTTGCGCGCTCAAAAAACAAGTAAAACACAAAAAAAATTATACTATGTATTGGACACTAGAATTGGCTTCAAAATTGGAAGATGCTCCGTGGCCAGCCACCCGCGACGAACTGTTGGATTGGGCTTTGCGTACAGGAGCGCAGGAAGAGATCATTGAGAACCTTCAGGAAATCGAGGACGAAGGTGAAATATACGAACGCATCGAGGACCTCTGGCCCGACTATCCTACGAAAGACGACTTCTTTTTCCATGAAGATGAGTATTGATTGCTGATTATCAGTAATTTAAAAAAGACCCTTAGCTTAACTAAGGGTCTTTTTTTGCAATGACGCAATAAAACGCAAAAAAATGGGTTATTAATACCTTACAAACAGTTGAAATGGCCGAAGAAAAAAAAGAAAGGATCATCACGCGAGCGCGACTGCGCAAGTGGTTTTCCCTGAAAAAACTCAATAGGAAGTACGACTTCCAAATGTCGCATGACGAGACGGGACGCACCATGCTGAAATTCCGCCTTAACCTGCTCAACCTCGTTCTCGTTATTCTTGGCGTGGCCTTGCTGCTCATCGTCATCACTTCCATCATCATTGCCTTCACGCCTTTGCGCGAATATATCCCAGGCTACACCGACACCAACCTTAACCGCGAAGTGTACGAGCTCAACTTGCGTGCCGACTCGCTCAGTCGCGAGATGCACAAGAAGGATGTTTATTTCGACAACCTGAAGAAAATCGTCGAAGGCTACGACTTCGCTGCCGACAGCAACTTGGCCTTAACGCATATCTACGAGCCGCTACCTTCGGGCGTTACAGATACAATCACACTGAAGAAGTCGGTGCAAGACAGTATCTTGCGTGCCGAATACGAGGCCCAAAACCAGTACAACCTCTTCGGCGGTGACTTGATGAGCACGACGAAGCCAAGTCCCGTGGTGAAGAATTTCTTCGTGCCGCTCATCGGTACGGCAATCAACAGCTTCAATGCCGACGCAGGCCATTTTGGCGTTGATATCGCCTCCAATGGCGACCAAATCATCAACGCCACTTTGGACGGCACCGTGGTGTTCGCCACATGGAGTATCAACAATGGCTATTGCATCGGCATCCAGCACGAGGATAGCTATTTTTCTGTCTATAAGCATAATGCTACCCTTTTGAAGAAAGAAGGCGACTATGTGAAGGCAGGAGAGGCCATCGCCATCTTGGGCCAGTCGGGCAGCGATGTGACGGTCGAGCACCTCCATTTTGAGATATGGCACAACGGCATCGCAATTAATCCAGCGGAATATATGACCATTAATCAGGCTCAGGATAACTAAAAATCATTATCTTTGCACCGTTTTTTTCCCCAACGATAAAAATGACCTATCATGACTATATTAATTAAGGTATTGCAGTTTTTCCTCTCCCTTTCCATCTTGATCTTCATCCACGAGTTGGGCCATTTCTTGGCCGCAAAGGCTTTCAAGACCCGTGTCGACAAGTTCTACCTTTTCTTCGATTGGGGCTTTTCGCTGTTTCGCTGCAAAAAGGTGAACGGCAAGTGGCGCTTCAAGTTTTTCTCTAAGAACGTGCCTGAGAGCTACACCGTGACGGAATACAAGGACGCCGCTGGAAAGAAGCAGACCAAATATGAGCCTATCGACTTGAATACCCTGGCCGAGGACGACTGGCGTCGCAGCGACAGCACCGAATATGGCATCGGCTGGTTCCCCTTGGGTGGTTACAACAAAATCGCAGGCATGGTCGACGAGTCGATGGACAAGTCGCAGATGCAGCAGCCTCCCCAATCTTGGGAGTTCCGCTCGAAGCCGGCTTGGCAACGCTTCATCATCATGATTGCCGGCGTCACGATGAACGTGCTGCTAGCTTTCGTCATCTATATCGGACTGCTGGCTCATGAGGGCGAGACTTACCTGCCCACTGCCGAAGTCAACAAATACGGCATCTCAGTCGACAGCTTGGGCTATGCATTCGGCCTCCGCGATGGCGACAAGATCTTGGCCGTCGACGGCAAGTACATTGAAGAATTCCAGGAGATCCCGATGCAAATCATCCTCGAAAAGGCCAAGACCATCGAGGTGGAACGCAATGGCAAGGACACCTTGATCAATTTGCCCGAAGACGCACTCACCCAACTCCTTTCGAAGCAGGATGCCGGTTTCATCTCCTACCGCACGCCGTTCGTCGTGGCGGAGGTCATGGACAACTCTGCCGCCCAAGCTGGAGGCTTGCAAGTCGGCGATGCCATCATCGGAATCAACGACCTCGAGACATTGTATTACCAGGATTTTGTGAAGCAGATCAAACAGTTCAAGAATCAGGACATATCGGTCAAAGTGGTGCGCGCTGGCGACACGCTCGCCTTGCCCATGCACTTGCCTGAAGAAGGCGTGATTGGCGCTTATTGCAAGACCTATCTCACCGACTACTTCGATCTGGAGACCAAGGAGTATACCTTCTGGCAGGCCATCCCCGCCGGTTTTGCCAAGACCTTCGACGGCTTGTCGGACTATTGGAAGCAGGTCAAGCTTATCTTCAACCCGAAGACCAAGGCCTACGAGAGCGTGGGTGGCTTCATCTCCATCGGCAGCATCTTCCCCGACCAATGGATATGGAGCATCTTCTGGCGCATGACGGCCTTCCTCTCCATCGCCCTCGCCGTGATGAACATCTTGCCCATCCCCGCCTTGGACGGCGGTCACATCCTCTTCCTGCTCGTCGAGATCATCACACGACGCAAACCCAGCGACAAGTTCATGGAAGTGGCCGAGACCGTTGGCCTCGTTCTGGTGCTGGGATTGGTCATTCTCGCCAATGGCAACGATATTATCCGTTTGTTTAGGTAAAAAATATCATGCTGAAAAACAGAGGTTTAACAGAAACGCAGAAAAATTAATTTGCCGAGATAAATACTATTTTCGTATATTCGCGGTTTCAATCAGACCAGACATGTTGAAATTGAAGAAGAAAATCATACATATTGCGCTCCTCTTCATTTTGGTGATGACGGCAACGGTAGGACTTAAGGCTCAGCAAACCCCTATCTTCACCAACTACCAAAATTCCTATGCCTACGTGAATCCTGGCTTCTCAGGGATGAGCGAAGGCATTAATCTCTTGGGGCTCTATCGTCAACAATGGGCTGGCTTTGTCGACAACGACGGCAATGAAATCGCCCCGCAGACCTTCCTCCTCACAGGCGATATGCCATTCAGGAGACTGCATGGCGGCCTTGGCTTTTCCATCATGCAAGACAAGTTGGGCTTCGAAAACAATGTCAACGTGGGACTGGACTATTCCTTCCATATGGATCTGGGCGGCTCCACCCTCGGCATCGGTGTGGCAGGCACCTTGCTCAATCGCACGGTCGACTTCGCCCAACTGCATCCCAACCAGGAAAGCGACCCCATCCTGCAAGGCCTGGGTGAGGAAAGTGCCATGTTGTTCGACTTCAACGTCGGCCTTTTCTGGCAAATCCCCGAGTCGTTCTATGTTGGCGTGTCGGTGATTAATGTGTTGGAAAGCATGAGCAAGGCACTGAACGATAATTCGGAGACGAGCGCGAGTTTCACCACCGATCGCACCTTCTACGCATTGGCAGGCTATCCTTTCCAATTCGAGGACATGCCTTTCCTGACCTTCGTCCCTTCGGTCAGCGTGATGACCGACATCGCTTCGACGCAGTTTAACGCAAGCGCACGCGTGATCTACAACAATATCTTTTCGCTAGGCGTCAACTACCGCTTCCAAGAGTCGGTAGGCCTGATGGCTGGCATCAGCATCAAGGATTTGACCATACTATATTCTTATGATATTAATACGATGGGCTTGGGCGTTCCTGGCTCCCACGAAATAGGGTTGAGTTATTGTTTCAAGTTAGACCTCGACAGGACGCCTCGCGACTACCGTAGTGTGCGTTATCTGTAAGGGATGTTTCAAGTCGTTTGAGCGGGGATAATAGTGGCTTTAGGGGATAAAAATGGAAAAAAATGGAAAAAAATAGAGGGAGGAAATATAATATTTTCTAATTTTGGCGGTTTTTAAAAGGAAATGTTGCCTGAAGATACGGGCGAAATTGAATTGAAAGAAAAAGAAATAAAAATAGTAATTATATCATTGTCAAGAAGATGAAAAGACTACTGTTCATTTTTTCCGTAGCGTTGCTGCTCACAGCCTGCGGTAATTCAAATCAAGGCGAATTGGTTGGAGTGAGAAAGTCCAGCAAAACCTTCAATCAGCCTGACCCTTACGGGATGGTTTTTGTTCCACAAGGTAGTTATACCATGGGAGTGGGTGGTGAAGACATCACGGGCTCCTACTTGAATGAGCCGAAAACGGTTTCCGTTTCCGCTTTCTTCATGGACGAGACCGAAATCACCAACAATGAGTATCGCCAGTTCGTCTATTGGGTGAGAGACTCCATCGCAAGAAGAATGCTTGCCGACAATTTCCCCGACAGATTTGCTATCACCGAAAGCAAATCGGGCGAGGTCTATGATCCGCCGCACTTGAATTGGAAGGAAAAGCTCGATTGGAACAGCAAGGAACAAGACGTTCGTGAAGCCCTTGAACCGATGTATCTTCCTGAGCATGAGAGATATTTCCGCCATAAGGATATCGACACGAGAAAACTCTATTATTCCTATTTCTGGTTTGACATGGTGGCTGCCGCTAAGAAAGACTTCGCCGATGACAAGCTGGTGGAAAACGACTACTCGCTGGGCGAAGCCGATGCTGGCATCAATGTCGACCGCAAGGGCGCTTGGTCGAACCGTCGCCAAGGCTATAGCGACCGTTCGGTGTATGCCCGTTCGGAAGTCATTAATGTCTATCCCGACACCTTGTGCTGGATTCACGACTACAGCTATTCGTTCAACGACCCGATGACGGAGAAGTACTTCTGGCATCCTGCCTACGACAACTACCCGGTGGTGGGTGTCACCTGGCAACAGGCCAAAGCCTTCTGCGTGTGGCGCACCGAGTTGCTCAATGCCTATCTGCGTACCAAGAAGGATGTCGACCTCTCCGAGTTCCGCCTGCCTACCGAGGCTGAATGGGAATGGGCGGCTCGTGGTGGCAAGATGCTGAACCCCTATCCGTGGGGCGGTCCTAACGCCAGCAACGCCAAAGGCTGCTTCTTGGCCAACTTCAAACCAAGAAGAGGCAACTACCTCGCCGACGGTGGTCTGCGTACCCTCGTGGTGGGCTGCTATCCGCCCAATGGCTGGGGCCTCTACGACATGGCTGGCAATGTGTCCGAATGGACCAACACGGCCTACGACCCCAACTCCTACAACTTCACTTGGGACATGAACCCCAACTATACCTATAACGCCAAAGCCGATGATCCGGCTGTCATGAAGCGTAAAGTGGTGCGCGGCGGTTCGTGGAAGGATGTGTCTTACTACCTGCAAGTCACCACCCGCGATTACCAATACCAAGACTCTGCCAACTGCTACACCGGCTTCCGTTGCATCCAACCTTACCTTGGCCGCAACAAGGGCGATAACCCGAGAATGTCGAGAGTTTACAGATAAATCATAAAACATAAGAAATCAATAAATTTAAATAACTAAATCAATCACATTTTAAAAAATCAATTGTCATGGCAAAAAAAGAACTTAGCAAATTCCAGAAATTCCTTGCATCGAAGAAGTACAAGACCTTTATGGGTTACCTCTATGGTTGGGGTGCCTCTGTGGTTATGATTGGTGCTTACTTTAAACTGACCCACATCCCTGGCGCTGACTTCATGCTGGCTCTCGGTCTGGGTATCGAAGCATTGATCTTCTTCATGTCGGCCTTCGAGCCTCAGCACGTGGAGTACGCTTGGGACAACGTGTTTGTCGAACTTGAGGAAGACTGGGATGGCGTTCAAAAGACTCAGTTTGCCACTACGGGTGCCGTTGGCAAAGCTGCTGCTACCACCGACGTGGAAGAAGCCATGCTGAGCAAGATGTTCGAAAAGATGAACGTTAGCGAAGATACATTCAAGAAACTCGGTAGAGGTATTGACAAATTGGCTGAGAATGCTGGCCAAATGGCCGACATCAGCAACGCCATGGCCGCCACGACCAACTATGCCAACGCCATGGATCGCGCCACGAAGTCAATCGCTGACTTCTCCAACGCCTACATCCAGACCAACCAGAAGCTTTCAGACTCGCTGGGCAAACTCGACTTCAGCGCCCTCGATGCCAACACCATCAAGAAGGTGGCCAGCAGCATGACCTCGCTCAACTCCATCTACGAGCTCCAGCTCCAAGGTGCCGAGCAGACCTCTGCCGCAAGCAAGAAGTTGACCGAAACTATGAACAAGTACATGGATAACCTCAACGCTTCATCACAGAACGCTGGTCAACTCAACCAACAGCTGACCCAGTTGTCGCAGCGCTTGACCGCTTTGAACAACGTCTATGGTGGAATGTTGTCCGCAATGAATATCAAGGCATAATTTCTACTCGAACCGATTGTCTAATATAAAAAAGGAGTAAAATTATGTCAGGCGCAAAAGAAACCCCAAGACAGAAAATGATCGGTATGATGTACCTGGTCTACACTGCCTTGTTAGCCATGAATGTCTCAAAAGACATCTTGGATGCCTTCGACACCGTGAACGAAGGTGTTCAAGCTACGAATATCACCCTCTCGCAACAGTTGAACCAAAAATACGCCGCCTTCGAAGAGCAATATGGCTTGGATAAGGAAAAGGTGGGTCCCTATTGGGAGAAAGCCCAAACGCTGAGAGAGGAAGCCAATGACTTCATCAACTACGTCGAGGCCCTGAAATGGGACTTGGTGAAGAAGGTGGAGCAGAAAGACTATACTACAGCTGTTAATGAAGGCTTACTCGAAACTCCAGATACGATGAGCTATGGCCGTAAGTTCTTCAATATCAACACCTCAAAAATCAAATCCAGAGACGGTTACAATCAACCTACCGAGTATATGATGGGTAACCCCGAAGGCCCAGGCAACGGTGGTAATGCCTACGAGCTTTCCGAAAGGATTCGTCGCTTCCGTGGTGAGATTATTAAGGCCGTTGGTCCTGAACACCTCAACCAAATCGGGTTGATTACCGACAGCATCTATGGCCCGAAAGATTATGTCGAGCAACGTGAAATCAAAGGCGACCTGAAGAAGCTGCCGCTCGAAGGCGAGTACTATGGTGCCAAGATTAAGTATTCTGAAGCGTCAGACCCCGTGCAAGACAGCTGGGAATACCACAACTTCCACCATACGGTGTTGGTTGCTGACGTGACCCTCCTGAACAAGATCATCTCCGAAGCCCAATCAGCCGAGATGAGTGCCGTCAATGAGTTGATGAGCGACATCCACGCCACCGACTTCACCTTCGACGAAATCGGTGCCAAGGTGTTTGCCGAGAGTGGTTATCTCCTCTCTGGCCAGACCTATAAGGCCCAAGCTATGGTGACTGCTTGGAAGAACTCGCAACTGACCGCCCGCGTCAAGTTGGACGGTGGTGCCGAGAAGACCTACACCAGCGACGCCCAAGGCGTGATTCCGTTGGAATGGAATGTTGGTGTCGGTTCGCACAATTACACTGGTGTGATCGACATGCTTGATCCCTCGACCAACAAGATGGAAGAATTCCCGTTCCAGGGTTCCTTCGTCGTGGCTCCTCCTGCGGTGAGCGTTTCGGCCACCAAGATGAATGTGGTGTATCGTGGTATTAACAACCCGATTGCCGTCGGTGGCGGTGTCGGTGGCGAAATCAGCGCCTCGGCAAGCAGCGGTTCGTTGACCAGAACGGGTAATGGTACCTATAACCTGCTTCCTGGTGCTGCCGATGAGGTGACGATTAGCGTGACGTCAGGTGGCTCAAGTCTCGGTAGCATGAAGTTCCGTGTGAAAGACCTTCCGAAGCCCACGGCCCTTATCCGTAACGTCCAAAACGGCCTTGTTTCGAAGAGCGCTCTGCTTGCCGCTAACCGCGTTGAAGCTGAGATGAAAGACTTCGACTTCGACGGCGTCAAGTATGATGTGGTCGGCTATACCTTCCGTTACAAGACCAAGGCTGGTACCACCAAGGAAGCCAAGGCCAGCAGCGGCGCATTTACCGATGAAATCAAGAACGCCATTAGCGGATCCAATGTGGGCGACACCTTCCTCTTTACTGCCATTCAGGTGCGCGGTAACGATGGTAAGACCAAGACCCTCGACACGCCTATCGGTGTTGAAATTAAGTAAACTACTAAAACCCTTATAAGATGAAAAAGACACTTGTTTCCATGTTGACCCTTGTGGTGCTCTTCGGCAGTCTGTGCCTCAATGCCCAGACGACCGACATCAAGCCGCCGAAGAACAGCATCCTTTCGGGTCAGCAGCAAATCATGAACGAAAAGACCCCTTCGCCGCTTCCTGTCATTGATGAATCAAATATCATGTGGAAGAAGACGGTGATCAGGGAAATCGACTTCCGTCAGAAGATCAATCAAGTGTTCTACTACCCAATCAATCCGACCGAGGACTGGAGAAACTTCATCACGGTGATTTATGATGGCATCCAGAGTGGTGACATCACGCCTTACCGTGTGGAAAACAACATCGACGATATGGTGACCCCCCTGACCTTGGCAGATTTTGAAAAAGAAAACACGAAGATTGGCGATCCTCCGGTCATTTGGAAAGATGGCGAGGAGGTGCCGAATGAGATTGAGTTCAAGGACCGTATGCTCAATGTGACCCGTCTGCGTATCAAGGAAGACTGGTATTTCGACAAGAAATTGTCGCAGTTCCTCGTCCGCATCATCGCTCTGGGCCCCATTGTGGTGGACGATGACGGTGGCCTCTCACAAGTCTGCTGGATTCCTTATGAGGATTCAAGAGACGTGTTGGCCAAGGCTTTTGCCTTCAACCGCAACAACTCAGCTCAACGCCGTACTTACGACGAAGTCCTTCAAAAACGTATCTTCGACAGCTATATCATCAA
>Ga0247608_10005515_pt1 | contig 13645 bp, 16 predicted proteins | sample 176DNAGHGlowgp2_FD_193490 | JGI IMG/M metagenome (GOLD analysis project Ga0247608, IMG submission 193490) | Sheep rumen microbial communities from Palmerston North, Manawatu-Wanganui, New Zealand - 1766 DNA GHGlow gp2 | ecosystem: Host-associated > Mammals > Digestive system > Stomach > Rumen ...
AAAGGACGAATCTAAAGTCAAAATTATAAAGACAATGAAGTTGGATTAGTAAGATGGCTGATTTTGCTCAGGAATTTAGTAAGTTGTTCAAGAATGGTTGTGGCCCAGTCACAGATTGGACTAAGCCAAGACTATTTGACGGTTTAAATAATGACTGTTATGGTGCAGAAGCAGCATTGATGGCAAGCTTGAATTCCGAAGCATACAATAAATTCCGGATTTACAGTTACATACTTCGTGAAAGAACATGATACGAAATTTGACCCATTGCTAGGCGAAGATCAATTGGAGAACATTTCCAGGAGATTTGAGTTACAGGTCTACGCAGAGAACATTCCACAATTACAGAAACAATATGCTATTATGGGCATGCAGTACACCGAGCTTGTGGAAGTCCAGTGTACGATTCAACATTTTGCTGAAGCTTCTCGTTATGACTGGAAAACAGAAAATTCAACAGCATACGAAAGCATTGTACCAAAGATCGGGGATTTGCTTTATTTTCATTTTAATGACTTGTACTACGAAGTATTGAATGTGAAGGAGTTTGCGGAAGGAACAACATTCTTGGGTACACCAATCACATACAAGTTCAATCTAAGGGTCTGGCGAAATAGTCATGAGAATGTAGATGAACTTAGCAACAATGACGATAATATGGAACACTTGAGAAGTTATGTTGAATTGGGTGAGACTTTCAATGTTGATTATGACATGGGTGAACACGAACAGCAAGAGATACATCCTGAATACAATCCAGCACCAACATCAAAGGTTGCAGCTAGTGGTGACATATTGAGTATAAATGACAACTTGAAAGAAATGGAACAAAAACAAGCAATCTATGACCCAGAAACAGATGAAACAAAAAAGAAAGAATTCTGGCAAGTAGACCCGTTTGATGGATGGTAGAATACTAATTATGAACGCTGTCACTCTGCTATAGCAGAGGACCTTCTATAAAGGTCTTTTATTAACAGTTCCGACTCAAGGTTTGTAGCCAAACCAGTATCAATCGGCTTAGGTACATGTGTACCAGATTCCCCGGTTCCATCAGGGTACTTTTCTTTTAAAATTCTTAAACCTTCATTAAGAATGTTAATGGCTGCATTTTCATCTCTATCTAGCTTTTCTCCACATATAGGACAAATCCAGAATCTTTCGTCTAGTTTCAATCCTGTATATTTGTAACCACAATGATGACAAAGTTTAGAACTTGGAAAGAATCTATCTACTTTTAAATAGATTCTATGTTTTTGTTCTGATTTGTACTTAATCATATTACAAAAACTAGAAAAACTAGCATCTTGTATAGATTTTGCCAAATTATGGTTCTTTAGCATACCTTTAACATTCAAATCTTCACTAACAATGACTTGGTTTTCGTTCACTATTCGTGTTGAAATTTTATGTTGAAAGTCTTTTCTTTGATTTTTAATGTGTTCGTATAATTTTACTATCTTTAATTTCTTTTCTTCATAGTTCTTACTGGATTTTTCCATTTTGGACAAAAGTCTTTGTTCTCTAGCAAGTTTCTTTTGACTTTTTCTAAAGAATTTTGGATTATCTATTACAGTTCCATCATCAAATAAAGCGAAATCTTTTAAACCCAAATCAAATCCAGTAGCATAAAATTTTGGTTCTTTATATTCTGGCTCTTCCATTTCTACACATATAGAAGCATAATAGTTACCGCAATGTGATTTAGATATAGTTACATTGTTAATATGGACTGTTTTCCAATCTAAGTTATTATAGTTAGCAAACTGTACTATACCCAATGAAGGAATCTTAATATGGTTTCGGTCAACTATTCTTATATCACCAGTATTTGGTTCTTTAAGTTTTGATGGATAAGTACAACCAATTCTAAAGGAATCTTTAGATTTTCCTTTCTTTTTGAATTTTGGAAAGTTCTGTTGATTTTTTGTTTTACCAGATTTAGCATTAAAGAAGTTCTTAAATGAATTCATACAGTCATTATAAGAATTACAGATTGATTGTGAAGATACAACTTTAAGAAAATTCCATTCTTCTTTTAAGGATTTGATCTTTGGATTGAATGAAAGTCTATAATCTTCCCAGAGTTCTTTTTTCATTCCAAGGACTTTATTATATACAAAACGAGTACATCCAAAGGTTCGTTCAATGACCCTTGTTTGTCTAACATTTGGATATATTCTTATGTTTAGTCCTTTTAGCATATTAAAAATCCTATTTGTAGGGCTAGTACAAATAGGACAAAATGACATTACTGTCAATTTTTAATTCCATTATTGCTATCTAGCCCATAACAATGATTTCTATTATATTTATATAAATTCCCTTTTTAAATTTCATTATTTTTGTGCCAATTCATATCGCCATGCTAAAGCATTGGATTTTTCTTGACATTTGTATATAAATAAAATACAAACAAAACATAAACCAAAATTGAGGTGAAATTATGATAGAAAAGAAATGTAAGATATGTGGTGAATGGGTAAATGCGAAGAAGATAGCCATGCACTACTGGAATGAGCATCATGTGAAGTATGCAGAATACAAGCAAGATGAAGAATCAAGAGATACAGAAGTAACTGAACAAGTAGTAGAACAACCTAAAGAGATTGTAGGAGAAAAGACCAATGAGAAGAAAGCCAACAAGGAAACCATCACCAATAACACCATCAGCACCCCAGCCCCAGCAACCCCCACAGAAATAGAAGCTCCTGCCCCTGTTTTTGAGACTGAAACAGTTGACAATGGTGTAGTTGAACAAAAGAAGCCTGAACCAAAGATTCCTGAAGCAGACATGTGGAAGGAAACATCACATCTATTTGATTCTTATGTACAGAATGAAACGAGAAACGAATATAAGTCAGTTCAGACACCAACTAGAGATTCTGAAACAATGAACGAATGGTGTAACTAGAATGAAGATTCTAACACCGACAGGTTTTCAAAACTTCCATGGAATAATTAGGAAGAAATCTGAATGTCTGAAAATCTTCTTTGAAGATTCAGACATAATTTGCAGCACAGACCATCGCTTTGAAGATGGTAAAGAGATTGTTGCAAGTTCCTTGAAAGCACGGTGATGTTCTACAAGGAAAAAAGATTAAGAAGATTGAAAATCTAGGTGTTAGATATGTCTATTCACCATTGATGGTGGCAGGTGGACATAAGTATCTTTCAGGTGGATTGACACATTATAATTGCTCATTTGAAGGTTCTTCAGCAACATTGATAGACGGCGAGATACTGAAAACATTCATGCCAATTGACCCAATAAGAACCGATTTTGGATTTGACATGAACGTCTATGAAGATCCACAACCAAATTCAGTATATGTAATGGGTGTAGATTCTTCTACTGGTGTAGGACAGGACTATTGTGCTTTCCAAGTCCTTAAAATAGTAAACAAAGATCTATACGAACAAGTAGCAGTATACAAGAACAACAAGATCAAGCCATACGAATATGCCAAAATAATAGCAGAAATTAGCGAGAGATACAACAATGCACTAATGATAGTAGAAAGTAATGACTGCGGAAAGTTCGTGATTGATGAATTGTGGTACAACATTGGCTGTGGTAACATCTTGAATACTGATAGAAAAGGACTAGGAACAAGAGCAACAACCGAATCAAAGTTGGCAGCATGTCTAGCATTGAGAGATGTGGCTAACACGAACAAGTTGATTATACACGATGCTGAAACTATCCACCAGTTAAGTAGATTTGAAGAAACATCAAAGAACATATTCAAGGGAGCCAAAGGAACACATGATGATTTGGTTTCTTCCTTGTATTGGGCAATCTATTGTATCAAACAGCCACAGTTTGATCTTGATTCTGTACAGACAGTACAAGTAAAGAATCCAATGGATGATTATGCACCACCACCATGCTTATTTGACGAAACAAGCGACCAGACAGATTTTTGGAAGAGTTTTAATTAGATGAGTTTTGCAGCACACATAATACCTCAACTCGGACAGAGTATAGAGGACGATGAAGAATGGTATGTAAAAGCAATGCATCAAGCATTGAACAATTACATGTGTGACATTGAAACAGCACTCAGTATGCCACAATTCTTGATTACAGGTACAACAACTGTTCCTGGTACACCACCTGTTCCTGTGCCAATAGCTTCACCAACAGCAAAAATAATGAATGTCCACACAAGATTGGTTTATGACGAAGTAAAAGCAGCAATGTGGTGTGGTGATGGTAGTTTGACTTTCCCAAATCTATTCAAGTTGTTTGCTTCAAAATTGATGATGAACTTCATGACTGTTTATGACAATACTGTTGTTGCAGCTACTTCACCATTTTCATTTGATGCCATGACAGCATTCAATACTACTGCTGAACTATTCATGACACAAATTAGAACTATTGGTGCTTCCCGGAGCAATGACACCTGAGATCTTCCACAATACACTATCAACATATCTAGATATGGCTTTCAAGTCAATTATTCCAGTTACTGTACCTTTTGTTGGTGCTGGATTGATTCCATCTGGTGCTTTTACAGGAACAGTAACGATAACATTCCAAACAGTCCCATTGGTTTAAGAGATTATGCAGACATACAACAATTACTGGAAACTCAATCTATTGGAATTACCTTCAATGGGTAAGCTATATCCACCAGATACAGTAATTAAGATTAGACCATTGAATGTACAGGAAATTAAATACTTGGCTACATTGAATGAATCAAATGCTACAGACATCATAAACGAGATTTTGGAAAAATGTACAATCTTGAAAGGAATAGAATTTGAAGACATATTCCTTGGTGATAGAAAATACTTGGCCTTTTGGATTAGGGTCAATAGTTTTACAAGGAATTCTGGTTACGAAGTAACCATCAATGAATGTTTCAAGTGTAAAAATCCATTCAAGCACAAAATAAATTTGACTGATTTTGAAGAAAAATATATCAAGGAAGGAACACATGAGATTTTCCTTCAAGATAGTGGATTACATTTGAAATTGAAATACCCAACAATAAGGGACTTGTGTATAAAGTGTTCTGACGAAGAGATAGAGAATTTCATTAGGCATATTGACATCAAGAACAAAGATGTTGATTTGTTGGAAAGATTTATAAGGAACTTGAGTGCTTTGGATTATGCCATATTGAAGAATGCAGTAGAAGAAATGGAAATTGGTTTCAGTGACGAAATAACAATCTATTGTCCTCTATGTGGACATCCACATACTTATAAGATAGTTTACAATGATTCTGGTCTACTTGGAACTATTAACTTGTTTGAGATTATGGATATGACATTGAGAATTTCAAAGACAATGAATTATCAGATACAAGACACAATGCCATGGATGGAAGTAGAACTATTACAAGAAGCAGCCAATAGAATATCTGAAGAAGAACAGAAAGAATTGGATAAGGAAAAAGGAAAAATATCCTTCAACAAGAGCACATTAAATGCCAATAATTATAAGTTCAAATAAAATGTGAAATCTATCGCCTGCTAAAGCAGAGGACCTTCTATTGTAAGATGGTCTTTATACAACAGTTCCTGTTTCATAGAATCACTACTTTTTAGGTTCATTACTGAACGTTCATCCATAGTTGGATTCTCCACAAGCATAGGAGTATCTTGATTAACTCCGGTTTCTGTATTTCCTACAGTACCATTATCTAAAATTCTTAAACCTTCATTTTTTATGTTGATAGCAGCATTTATATCTCTGTCATGATGTTCACCACATACAGGACAAGTCCATTCTCTGACTTCAAGTCCCATGTAGTCCATTTTATGACCACAACAATGACATGTTTTAGAACTTGGATAGAATCTTCCGATTTCTACAATTTTTCTATTATTCCATGCGGCTTTATACTTCAACATAGAAACTAAAGTACCAAATGATGCATCTTGTATAGCTTTTGCGAGTTTATGATTCTTTGTCATATTTTTAACTGATAGATTTTCTATACAAATTATATCATTTTCTTTAATAAGTTTTGTAGTTATTTTATGAAGGTAATCTTTTCTTTTGTTGCTCAGTTTTTCATGAGCGATAGCAAGTCTCAGTCTAGCTTTTTCTTGATTCTTGCTACCTTTTGTCTTCTTTGAATATAACCTATTCAAATGCTTGATTTTCTTTTCTACTTTTGTTTGAAATTTAGGATTCTTGTATTTGTTTCCATTACTATCAATCACTAAATCTTTTATACCAAGATCTATACCAATTACTTCTCCTGTATGTTCATATTCATGTATTTCTATATCTACACAGATTGAACAGTAGTATTTATATGTTTTACTTCTTTCAATAGTTATATTATAGATTTTCTTTATATTTAATTTATTAAAATCATAATCTGCTCTAAATTCTACTAATCCAGCTTTTGGAATGAAAATATGATTTTTATCTGGTATGAGTTTAGAAATTTCCTTATTACACATTCCAGTTCTATAACTGTTTTTATCTTTCTTTTTCTTAAACTTTGGATATTTTGCTATTTTTCTAAAGAAATTTTGGAATGCAGAATCCACATCTTTTCTAATTTGGGTTAAACCTTGACTGTCACAATCTTTCATCCAAGTATATTTGTTTTTTATTACTTTGAAAAGATTGTATTTATCTTCTAAACTATATCTCTTTTTAGATTCTTCATAATCTTTAGACATTTTCCATAGCATTTCATTATAGACTACTCTGCAACCGCCAAAAGTCTTATTAAAGAAAGTCTTTTGTGCCTTATTTGGATATAATTTAATCTTGTATGCTCTTGTTATAATCATAAAGAAAACTCATAGGAACCTATTTTCGCCTTCAATTCCCATGAGTTTTCCAAAGATAATAATTTTAACTCATTTGGTAACAGAAGGCGAATAATGTTTTCCAAATTTCTATATTATATTTATAAAAGTTAAGTTTTAAAATTTATATTTTATATATACAAAATTAAAACAATTTATTATATTTTAATAATGATAACTCATATCACCATGCTAAAGCATGGAATTTTTTGGCAAATTTATATAAAACTATTGACCAGATTGAACTTTAACAAGGAGTTTTTATGGTATAAAGGAAAAATTTATGGCAAAGACAGATGAAGAAAAGAAATACTATGTAGATAATGCTAGATTAAGACAAGTCATTATTGAATACAATAAAATAAACATAGACGATAAGCGGTGATTGGTGTCCAGCATATCTTCAAAGATTGGAGAACAAGTATTTGAAGGGAAAGATGACTGAAGAAAAATATAATACCGCAAAGAAATTCATTCTAGACAAATCAAAGTCAATTAATGAATTACAAGAAAAATTCAACAACATGTCTGATGTAGAAAAAGCTCAATTTAGATTGAAGTTGGATAAGTTGAAGAACGAGATGTGCGATTACTTCTTGAAGATCATCAATGGTAGAATTAACTCATTTAGATTGCGTTCTTCAGGAGCATTGAAGAATCACGAAGACATCAATGACATCATTCAGGATGCTTTTATTGCTGTAATGACATACATTAACCGTTACAATGACAAGTTGGCTACATCTGCATTTGCTTATGTAACACAGTTGGCAACAAATTCTATTTTATTCTCATTGAACGAAATCAAGGAAAGAGAAGCCAATATGATTACTGGATTGGACTTCTATGATAATTTGAATACATTGGATGACCCACATTCATTGACCGGACTTAATAAATTTGTGGAGTAATTATAATGGAAGAAAAAGAAATAGAAGTAACATTACTTGAAATCAAGAACCTTTATGAGTATTTTTACGGTGCATACAACAGACCTGGATTGTCTGTTGACTGGAGCTTGTTGGTAGCAAAGAACATCAAGTATCTAGAAACACCATACAATCAGATTAGTAAAGGTGTCTACAATGAAGAAAAAGATCCGAAATTTTATGAATTTAAGGACAAATACGAGAAACTTGTTAGACAGTATGCGGATCGTGATGAACAAGGTAATATGATAATGGAAAACGAAGAACCCCGTATTACAGAACTCATTGTAGAATTCAATAAAGAAAAGGATAAACTAGAAAAAGATTATAAAGACTTGTTGGATAAATTGAATAACAAGAATACAATCAACAATAAGTTCCTTCAACAGAAAGTAAAAATCAAGTTGAATGTACTTAAGAAGGACAACATTCCAGCATTAGTTCCACCATTTGTAGTGGATATGATGTTGAACCGTTAAATCTTTACTATACCTTTATCAATCCATAACACCATCTGATAGATGGTGTTTTTCGTATCTTCATTAAGGAGCATGTCTGTTAGATTGAACTGTGCGATTGTTTCTGTTTTGTTGGTGTTTTTCTTGTAGAAAATCAAGAAACCTCTACCATAAGAAACATGACAGCGTAGACAATCTTCAAATTGTTTTTTGTACTTGTTATAAAATTCTTCGCATGAATCCATGATATTAGACCTTTACTTGTATGTTACCTATACAGTGTGGGGCCCCACAAATTACGCACTGCGTAAAATTATTTACAAGTTGTTTTGCAGGATTGTTACCCAATGTAATTTGGCCAGTAGTAGATTGAACATCTACATACCCCATGGCACTAATAGTTGTATCGCCATAAGCATTAATGTTTATGTTACCACTTACATTTATGTTGAGATTGGCGCCACCATTAGTGTAAATGCTTGTAGCAATGTCAATGTTACCATCACTATCAATCTTAGTCACAGTCCCAGTATGATGGTTGAACGAGATTTCACCAGTTTTTCTATTCATGATAAGGTAATCATTCTGGTCTGTCTGGAACAATACCATTGTGTGTGGATAATCTTCTGTCCTATACATCCAATCTCTAGGATTGGTTGTTTGATCTGTGTATGAACTATTGAAAGCCACAGAATCATAAACTGGTTTAGAATTATCACCATTGTCAAAATAACCACGGACTATCGTGTTTAGTTCTGGTACTACAAAATTACCTTTAGTTGAAGCAAGAGACTTGATGTCTGGAATAGCCCAAGGAATGTTGTTGGTTGCTAGTTCATCATAATAGCCATAAATCTTGATTTGACATCTGCCAAGTTGTTCTGGGTCATTGTTGTTTATTACTACACCAGTCCATCTAGAATGATCTGGTTCATTCTTCTTTGGCACAATTTGATCTGTAGCAATGGATTGTGTATTGCCTTGCATTAATTGTCTGAATTGTTCAATGTCATTCATAATCTCACCTTATAAACTATCATTTTGTTCATCAAGTAAACCTCTACCAAATACACCATCAGTAACACATTTCACTAGCATTGTGTATGATTGGAAAGCTTTGAAATGATGTGATATACCACAGATAATGTAGTTTCCATTATGTATTTTGTCTATGTCTGATACTGTTGAAAAATCAAGGAAAATTTTATCACCAAGAACAGGTCTACATTTACCTGTCTTAAATTCGTCAGGCATTCTATGGACATCAACAGTCATGTTCACGAAGTTCTGGAAAAAGCTCCTTCTAATCATTTCATTATGTACAGGTGCTAAGTCATAATGGTCATGAAATTCTTGGAAATACACCCCAGCATTTATATATTTCGTCAATCTATTCATTTGAGATGGTGCTTTATTGCTTTGTGTAGCAATGTATGGGTCATCTTGTTGATATATTGCTTCTCTAAATTTTCCTTTTGTCTTACCATCTGCCAATTGAGCAGGAGCCAAATCTTCTGCTTCCAAGTTTCCTTGTGTAACCATATCTGTCAATAGTTGTTGAACATCTACAGATTTTTCTGCTATGTCTTCAGATTTTAAGGAATCAGCATTGTATGGTGTATAATAGTTGGCACATACTTTATATCCACCTTGGTTTAGAATAGGTCCTGCAGCATGCAAGTATTCCATAGAAGTATATGGGTAATTCAAATCTTCTTTAACACCATCATTCTTTAATTCATCCACATAAGTCTTAATTTCCTTGAATGTACAAAGTTTCTTTTTAGCGGCCAATGTCTTAATAGAAGTATAAAATGCTTTTCCTTCAACATTGGCATATAGTACAGGAGCATCGTCTTCTGCAATCCAAGCATGTTCTACAATCTTTTCAACATACTGTGCTCTTGTCTTATTGCAGTTAATCCACAATGAAGTATCGTCACCATTAACTTCAGTTGTCAATTTCAAAGTAGTATCATCTAGAACTTCCCTTATGGCTTGGTCACTTCTCATTCTATTTTGTTCTATTAGTGATTCAAGTGTAGTTTTTGGATAACTTGCTATTTCATTCAAGTAACTTTGTGCGTCATAAATTCCAATTATTACATATTGGTAATTTCTGCTACCTAGAGAAGGAACACAAGATATATTCTGTATAGCGAATACACTATCAATGTATGTTTTTGGTTCTTCTGTCTTATCAGCTACAACAGGAGTGACAATAAAATAAAGTTTATCACCATTTTTGAAATTGTAAGCAGAAAAGAAAGCACCTTGGTCTTCTACTTCTATTCTAATTGTTGGTAGCAGGGAGAATAAATTTTCTTCTATTACAATCTCTTTTATAGAACCTGCTTCAATTACTTTACCTTGATCTGGGTCATTTACTCTTATGATGTATGATTCATAACCATTGTCATAGGTTCTTTTTGAACCAAGTTGGGTAGCAACATTTGATACTGAATCTGCCATAGCACTAATCCTTCAATGTGAATGTTATACCACGGTTACCAGTAGTCCACCCATTTACTTTAAAATGGTTCTTAATAATTTCGTATGATTGCTTCAATGATTGTGGTGTTTCAAAACCAGCAAAACTTTTTTCATTTATAGCAAATAGAAACTTTGCTTTCTGCAACTTCAAATAAGCAAACAAGTGTGCTGCAGCAACGATGTTCAATAAATCTTCAGTTTCATTAAACAATGCAGTCATGTTTTCTGCTAGACTATTGCTTTCCTTTGTGTTGTTCTGCAATAGAATCATAACCTTCTTGATTGTAGAAGGATTGTCAATTAGTTTTTGTTTCAAATCTTCAGAGCAATTCATTGTAAAATCTTCGTAATCAGGATTGGTATTGAATAGTCTATAGATTGAGAACATTATTGACTTGTTCATCTGCTTGAAGTATTTTGGACCTCCAATTGGAGCATGATTTCCTTTTACTTCAATTCTTTGTCCTTTGTCATCTATCAAGTCGCCAGATTCGTTTGAAAAATTTATGTTCTTGAAACATGATACAAGTAAGAATTCACCCTTACCGATTGCTGGTTGATGTGTAGTAACACCAAGACAATCTTTTACATACTGTGGCTTCAAGTAAGAATCAAGTTTTGCTTTTTCAAGAAAATTTCCAATTTTCATTGGGCCGAAATTTTGGAAAGTAAATGTATTTGATTTCAATTGTTCAAATAGATCTTCAGGTTTAGCGATTAGAGTATTCAAGAGAATGTCTCTGTGTGTTTTTGCTAGTTCTGGATGTTTTCCAGATTTCTTGTCAGGCCAAAAATCCTTAACAAGTTTGTCTAGAGAAGATGTATCTATTAGATTGGAAGCATCCACATTGCCTAGACTTTTAAAATTTCCATTCTTATCTTTCGTATAAATTTCTGGCATAATCTTATGTATAATAACTATTTGTTACATCGTTCCAATAATCAAAATTCATAACACCATATCTGCCCTTGACACCACAATCCATATAGTCTACTCTTAAACAATGTCCTTTAGGAATGTATTTTGACTTGTAAAGGGTTTGTGTAGAATTTCCATGTTTATTAAGACGGAATCCTTTCAATTTCAAACCTTTGTATGGATTGTTGTTTACGATATAGAAAGTATAAACAGTATCATCTGTACCATACTGGTCACTCATAGGATAGTAGATGTTCTGTGTAGCATACCAATCAAATAGTCTTTTCATGTCAAATTCAGTATATGTCTTTGTTGTTGCTGCAAAAGCAATACTTCCTTTACCTTTTCCTTTACCTTTTCCTTTTCCTTTTCCTTTCACAACAGATCCATTTACATATTTGAATGTCAATCCAGATGTATTGAGAACTCTTGTTGTCTGTCTGATATTGAGTAAGTTTTCAAAATTTTCATAAGAAGGATATTTGCTAGCTGCAATTATATTTCCTTTAACCAATCCTTTCAAGTTCTGTGTAGATAGTTTGTATAAATCATTTGAACTTCTATTCAATGGGATATAAATTCCACTTGGTGTATAGACACTATGATGTAGAAAATACTTATTCTTTGTCTGATACATTTCTTTGTCAATGAACTTTATATTTTTACCTGATTCTGCACTATATCCACTAATGAAATGGTAACTATATTCTTGCTGAATCTGGTCAATACCACGAACAGCAAACATACTTGGTATTTCTGCTACTTCTGTTGCTGAATAGTGTGGGTTTATGTCAAATGTATTGTTGTGGACTAACTGGTAAGAATCTTTTTCAATGGAGAACAAGTCCAAACGATTACAGTTATCAGACATATTAGTTTGCTTTGAAGCAAATTCTGCTGGTGAATGGCCAGTTACATTCTTATCTGTGTATGCTAGGCCATTACCAACCACAACGATCTTGTTGATGGACATGTCGCCTTCATCGTATTTAATCTTATCCCAGTCAGCAGAATAACTGCTCCCAGCAAATATGGAATCTTGTGTATGGTTGAACAATAGTTTATAGATGTTAGCATAAGTAATAGAACTTGTAGCTCCTGATTCTGCAGTTGCTTTAGCAGAATCATCTGAATACATGAAATTGGGATTATAGAAAGACGAGAATACATCAGTAAATGGTTTTTCGCCTACACCATCAATTCCATTATACATCATTGCTTCTTTTAGTTTTAAGCCAGTAATAGCAGACAAGCCAGTCAAATTGTAATTGGCATTATAGTTACCAAATACAACAGAATAGTTATTGTTGTTCTGTGTGGTCTTGTCACCAAAATAATGAAGTTGATAATTGTTCAATTCTTCAGAATAACCAACTTGTATAGCAGATGAATAGTATACTTCATTGTTCTGGAATTTCTGCACATTCAATCCACCAAAACCAATCATTGCTTGGTTCTGTATATTGTGGTTAGTATCGTAGTAATCTTCAGTATTTTTGTTAATTCCAACTTTTACATAAGAGTTAAATCTTTCAACCAAAGAAGTTGCTGACCAATAGTCAAATACACCTTTAATATGTTGTGGTTCACCAAATTCAAAAAAGTCTTTACCAAATACTGGTGAATATGTGCTTTTTATGTTAGAACCAATGAAAGTAATGTTGTTATTGTTGAATGTATTAGTGCTTTCCAATGAATCGTAATTTATACCACTTCCACCAATAATGACAGTATTAAGGTTTTTTCCGAATTTATTGCTGATGTGTGTATTGTTGGTGTTTATTACATTCAAAAAGTCAAATTCACCACTTATTTCATTTCCATTAGAATCCATCAATAGGTTGGATTTCATTTCACCAGACAAACTATTATTGTCTGAATTAATCAAAGTCAATGTTTCATTTGCAGATGTACTATCAAGAACATTGCCTCTATTTTCCCATTCAAATACATCATTGATCTTCTCGCTATATTTGCTATCGTGTGAATCAAATTTGAAAAAACTTTTTGAAGCAGAGTAATTGTCATATCTTAAAGAAACATTTTTTGGCTTT
>Ga0247608_10005520_pt1 | contig 13637 bp, 14 predicted proteins | sample 176DNAGHGlowgp2_FD_193490 | JGI IMG/M metagenome (GOLD analysis project Ga0247608, IMG submission 193490) | Sheep rumen microbial communities from Palmerston North, Manawatu-Wanganui, New Zealand - 1766 DNA GHGlow gp2 | ecosystem: Host-associated > Mammals > Digestive system > Stomach > Rumen ...
GGCCCGGCGCTCCCGCGCCGTCACGCTCTATTTTACGGGCCCGCGTCGCGGCTCCGCCACCCCGCGGCCCTCGTAAAACCGAGCCTCGCTCCACTCGCCGTCATCCCCGCGCACCATCATGTCATCCCCGCGCATCATCATGTCATCCCCGCGCGCCATCATTTCATCCCCGCGAAGGCGGGGATCTCCTTGCTCGTTCCGCGAGTCTCGGCCCCGACACGACCGCTCGGCGTAAAGTCAGGTCAAAGCTATCTGGTATCGCCTCGCTCCCACCTAAAGGTGGCCATGACCACTAAGGCAACAAGTTGCCAAGTGGTCAAAGCTCGCCAACACGACTCGTTAAGACGAGTCGCTTATGGCTCACGGGGTAACGATCGTTGCCGCGAAACTCTGGAGGAGGCTGCCTGATGCTCTACAAGCTGGCACACATTCTCCGCGACAGGTTCGGGTTCCTCTGGAACATTGTCGAATGGTGCAACGCCTTCGTGTTTGCGCTCACCCACGGGAGCGCCCTCCGGAAAATCCCCGGAATCCTGGAAGAATGCTCCGGACAGTTCACGCTCCGTGTGACAGCCCCCGCCGACGCAGCCCCCCTCGCCGCCTTCTTCGCCGAACAGCCCGAAGAAGCCTTCAAGTTCTTCAAGCCCCACGCCTTCGACGAGAAGACCCTCTCGAAAATCATCAGGAACAGGGCTTTCCTCACGTTCCTCGTGCTTGACGGCGAAAAGATTGTGGGCTACTTCTTCTTGCGCTGTTTCGTGAACGGGAAGGGATTTAGGGGTTACATAGTTGGTCATAATTATCGTGGCAAAGGTCTTGGTAAACTTCAAGGTGATATTATGAACGATGTTGCTGATTGTCTTGGTATTCGTACGTTTGCCACTATATCCCCAAAAAATAAGGCTTCTATGGCGGTTTCTAAAGCGATAAGCGATATCAAGGTAATAGAAACTTTGGATAGTGGCGACTATTATGTGGAATATTTATCGCGGTGCTTGAATAGGGAAATTGAATAAATGGGGATGGTCCATTGAAGGATATTATTATAATAGCAAATTTTGTAGGTGATTTACAAGGAACAGATAACAATCGTTTTCCGTATTTAGCATGTGTTCTTAGCGGTAAAGCAAATGTTGAATTGGTTACTTCTTCGTTTAATCATAGTCAAAAAAAACATAGAGGTGAACTTTACAAATATCCGTTCGATGTAACCCTTATTGACGAACCTGGTTATGAAAAAAATGTGTCCCTTAGGAGATTTTGGAGTCACTATGTGTGGGGAAAAAATGTATTTAAATACATAAAATCACGCAAAAAACCAGATCTTGTTTATTGTGCGATGCCGTCATTAACGGCATCTTCTTTGGTATCTGATTATTGTAAAAAAAACAATATTCGATTTGTTGTGGATGTTCAAGATTTGTGGCCAGAAGCTTTTCAAATGGTATTCAATATACCTGTTGTTAGCAGAATTTTTTTTGCTCCGTTTAATCGGCTTGCTAATATTGCCTATCGAAATGCGGATGAAATTGTTGCAGTGTCAAGAACTTATGTAAATCGGGCTGTTTCTGTTAGTCAACATTGTAAACAAGGAACAGCTGTATTCATTGGGACTAACCTAGACTTCTTTGATGAAAATGTTGCAAATAATCCTGTTCCTGAAAAAGAAATGTTTCAATTAGCTTATTGTGGTACTTTAGGAAATAGTTATGATTTAACCTGTGTTTTTGATGCGTTGAAACTGTTAAAAGATGATGGTATCGATAATATCAAGTTCTTAATTATGGGTGACGGTTTGTTAAGACAATCATTTGAAAATTATGCAAAAAAATTAAATTTAAATGTAGAGTTTACTGGTAAACTACCTTATGCTCAAATGTGCGCTCGATTGGCTTCTAGTGATGCCGCTGTGAACCCAATTGTGGCTGGTTCTGCGGCAAGTATTATCAATAAACATGCTGATTATGCATCAGCAGGTATTCCTGTCTTGAATACACAAGAGTCAAAAGAGTATTGTGATCTTGTTGATGAGTACAAGATGGGTTTTAACTGCGAGAATGGGAATCCAATGAATCTTGCAGAAAAAATAAAAATTCTAGTAAATGATACGTCTCTTCGAAAGATGATGGGAAAGAATGCTAGAAAGTGCGCAAAAGAGAAGTTTGATAGGAAATTTACTTATAATTTCATTGTGGATATTATTTTATAAACAATATTCTTTTAAGATATAATATGCTGAAAAAATTGAGAAATGACATGACTGGAAAACTAGAAATTCTTTGTGTGACAATGCATCAAAAGGATTTTTCAAAGATAAAATCTATGAATATTCGTTGTGATGTGGTATTTGCTAATCAGGCGGATGAAAATTCTTTTAAGTCTATAGAATTTGATGGTAAAACAGCTAAGATGATAACTACAACAACAAGAGGAGTTGGTCTAAATCGTAATATTGCGTTGGCTGCAGCTACTGGGGATTATTTGCTTTTTGCAGATGAAGATATGACATATAATGATGATCTTCCTGAAAAAGTAATTAGTGCGTTTGAAGAATTGCCCAAAGCTGATGTTATATGTTTTGGAACTCATTTTTCCAAGAATGGGAAAATATACCTTACGCAGTTTGTTCAAACTGAAAAGTTGCATTTTTTTAAGTCCCTTAAGTTTGGAACATACGCTATTGCTATTCGAAGAAAATCTTTATTGAAGGCGAATCTTTCTTTTACAGAAATATTTGGTGGTGGCTGCATGTATCTTCATGGAGAAGATTCTGACTTTATAATTAATTGTTATAAAAAGGGTTTATCAATATATACATATAATTATATTTTAGGAACTTCTGCAAAAGATACTTCAACATGCTTTTGGGGTTATAACGAAAGATTCTTTTACGATACAGGTGCTTTTGCAAATTTTGCCTTTGGAATTCTTTCAATGCCTTATATTGTGTATATGGCTTTAAGAATAAGAAATGATTGTACTCTTTCTTTTTTAAGAAAATTGAAGCTTATGTATGAGGGCTATAAGGGTTTTGAAACGCTTCAAACTTACGATCAATATAAGTCATTATAAAATGGAAAATCTTATATAAAAAAAATGATAAATTTTTTCTATGGATTGAATTATTGATGCGAGAAAGATTGTCAAATGACGCATAGAACTTTTTTTCAAGAAAATATAACGACAAAAGAGAAATTCTTTTCTTTTGTCATTGTTTTTATGATGTTTGGTAGGGTTTATTCGTTTTTGGGAACGCAGATTAATATAGGAGAAATTCTCTTAATACTTGCAATCCCCTTTTGTTATAAGCGAAATGCACCTTTAATGTTAGGGACGGCTGAAAAAACTTTTTTTCTTTACGTTACTTATGCTATTGTTAGTACCTGTTTTTTGTGTAACTACTTTGATGCTGAGCTATTTGATGCTATAATTCGAATCTTACGAAACCACCTTTTTTATTCCATTGTCATCTTTTTTTTAGTCCCTAACTTAGCAAGAAGAGAATGTTTTGAGAAATATCTAGTTTATTTCTGTTTTTTTCTTTCTTCCTTTGTAGTTCTTCAATTTGTTAGTTTTAGACTGTTTGGCTTTGTTTTGCCAGGTTGGATTCCGAATATGCAATTGTCTACTGGTATTAGTGGGGCTGAACTATATAAAAATACAATACAAAGATTGGCTTATTTTGATTATAGACCATGTGGTTTTTTGTTAGAGCCCGCTCATGCGGCCCAATCTCTTTTTATTGGGTCTCTTGTAACATTGTATTCAAAAAACAGTAAAAATATACCACTGGCAATATTTTTTTCTCTAACTATTTTTTTAACGCAGTCGTCTACAGGTGTTTTTGCACTTTTTTATTTGTGGATCTTTTATTTTTGTTCAGGGAACATATCTATAATAAAAAAAGGATTTCTTTTTTTTATTGCAATTTTAATCCTTGTTGTAGGATCACAACTTTCTTTTGAAAAAGGAAATTCAATTGGAAGAGCTCATGAAGCTATGGACGAATCAACTGCCGATGGATCTGCATACGTTCGAATTTATAATGGATTGAATCTTTTTTATGAACTTTCTGTCCCATTGCAAATAATAGGAACTGGTCAAGGTTTATATAAATACGTGATTGGTAATGCCTCAAATAATGGGAAAGTGGATTCGCAGGAGTATATGAGTAGTTTTTCTGCTTTATTATTTGAATCAGGATTGTTAGGCTTTGGTTTGTTTGCGTGTTTTTTTGTGATTTTGTATAAAAAAACTAATTTATTAGGGAGAATGGGAATTGGCGGATACTGGTTGATGTCTTTGGGGTGTAGCATATATGCGTCTGTGTTTTATGTGTGGATTATGGCTTTAATTTTGTTTGATAAAAGAGAAAAAAATATTATTGATGGGTAATTATATGGTTGATTTACTTGTTCTTAATTATAACGATGCAAGTACAACAAAGTGTTTTGTAAACAATGTGAAGAATTTCTTGTCAATTCGAAAAATTCTTGTTGTAGATAATAAATCAACTGATGATTCTTTGAAAATTCTAAAGAAAATTGAATCAGACAAGGTTGTTGTTGTTGCCTCAGATAAGAATGGAGGATATGGATATGGCAATAATTATGGTATTCGTTACTTAAAAGAACATTTTAGTTCAGAATATATATTATTGTGTAATCCAGATGTTATTGTTGAGGAAAAAGTTATACAGAAGTTAGAGATTTTTTTAAAAGATAAATTAGAATATGCTGTTGTTGCACCAATGATGTTAAATGCCCGCGGTGAACTCCAAAATCATACAGCTTTTAAACTGCCGACAACGTTAGAATATATTTTGTCATTAAGTTTTTTGGCAAAAAGAATGGGCTTCTCGATTGATATGGGAATATCTGCTTCTCAATCTAAATCTGATGTGATTGACGTTGGTGCAGTTACGGGATCGCTTTTTATGTTAAATGTAAAAAAAATGATGAAATATGGAATGTATGATGAGCGAATATTTTTATATTGTGAAGAAGTTGTACTTGGAAAAAAACTTTCATTAAATAGTCAAAAAATAGCGTTGTTACCAAAGTTGTTTTTTATTCACAACCATTCGGTATCAATTAGCAAAACTTTTGATTCTTTAATCAAAAGGCATACCCTTTTGGTTAGAAGTAAACTTTTTGTAATAAAGCAGTATTTCAATCCAAATCATTTTGAAATGTTGCTTACATATTTATTTATAGCGATTTCTTATGTTGAAATTTTTTCCATTTCTATTCTAAAAAAACTTTTGAGGAGATAAAAATGCAGGTTGAAAACCGATCTTTGCAACTAGAATTACTAAAGATGATGAAAGAATTTCATCGTGTTTGTGAAGAAAACGGCTTGACTTATTATATGCTTGGAGGTACCGCATTAGGTGCTGTTCGTCATCAGGGTTTTATTCCATGGGATGATGATATGGATGTGGGAATGCCAAGAAAAGATTATGACAGATTGTATGAATTATCAAAACAAATTTTGCCAAGTAATCTAGAGTTGCGTTTTTATAAAAATACAGAAAAATCTCCATTTCATTTTATGAAATTGATAAATAAAAATACAACTCTTGTTGAAAGAGTTTATAAAAATTACGTTGAAGGTATTTATATTGATGTATTCCCGTTGGATGGAATGAAAAAATATGGTTTTTTCAATAAAGTTAGAGGTGAGTTAATCTATTTATTGCATGCCACAATTATGAATCATTTTTATACAAAGGAAAGGCGTTGCTTTTTGAAAAAAACATTCGAATTTTTTGCAAAGAAATTAAATCATATTTTTCTTCATGATTTGTTAGAACGTTTGATGACTATGGAAAAGAAAGAAAATTATCCAAATTATTTATGTAATTTCCTAGGTGCATGGAGAGATAGAGAATTTATTCCAGTAGGAGTTTTTTCTAATCCTGTACTATATAAGTTTGAAGATGCTTCTTTTTTCGGGCCTAAAGAAGCTGATTTGTATTTGACTAGCTTGTATGGCGATTATATGCGATTGCCTCCTGAAAAAGATAGAATCTGTAAACATGATTATTATTATGTTAATTTGAATTTGCCTTATAAAGAATATATCAAAAAAGGAGACAAATAATGAAAAGAGTAATTACATATGGAACATTTGATTTGCTGCACTATGGACATATAAACCTTTTAAAACGAGCAAAATCTTTTGGTGATTATCTAATTGTAGTGGTCTCGACAGATGAGTTCAACTGGAATCAAAAAAGGAAAAAGTGTTATTTTTCCTATGAACAACGAAAAGCTCTTGTTGAGGCTATTCGTTATGTTGATTTAGTAATCCCTGAAACATGCTGGGAACAAAAAAAGACAGATGTTCATGAATACCATGTTGACACCTTCGTGATGGGTGATGACTGGAAAGGGAAATTTGACTTTCTTAAAGATGAAGGTGTTGAAGTAGTTTATTTGCCAAGGACTCCAGAAATAAGTACTACACAGATAAAAAGTGATTTGAAAATTTCGCAATAGTTTTTTGTATGTTTGGTTTTGAATACAACAAGGTGATTAAAGTGTTGAATTGTGTCAATTGCGCTCGGGTTGTTGAACCGACATCGTTCCATGCGACCGCGTTCTGCCATATATTCCATAAAGAATTTGTAACTATTCTACCGCCTAAAAATGGCGAACGGGTTGTGAGTTTACTGGAACACGCCGGACTGATGAACCGCAGCGTAATTAATTCGGTTGATATTGAGTCTATGTCGAAACCGATTGATTAGGATAAAGTGGATGAAAGATTGAGTGAGTATGTGTGTGCTTCGAAAGAGTATTTGAATAAAATGGTAAAATGAAAGATAATAGAATGCTAATATGATTCCAGTAAAAAATAATGGTACAGTTTATGTTCTTTGTCCCGCAAACTATGTAACGGGTGGTCCAGATGCGTTGCATCAAATGGTTTTCTATTTGAATAAAATAGGTGTTAATGCTAAAATTGTTTATGTGACCGATTCGACAGAGACAAGCGTGTCTATTCCAAAACCGTATTCGCTATATGTTGATTCTTTTTTGAGAGAAGGCGACATTGTTGATGCTCCTGAGAATTGTGTGGTTGTTCCGGAAGTTCTTGTAAATAAAATAGAGCGATTCAAGAATGCGAAACTTTATCTATGGTGGCTGAGCATCAACAATAATTTAAAATATAGTTTAGGCAGAAAAGTGTTTTATTTTATAACGTTGCCTCTGAGAATCGTGAAAAATTGGTGGTACTATAAAAATAATACTCTTAAGGCAATAAAGTCTACCTTAAAACATAGAAGTTATTCTTTCCAAAATGAAACGCCTAATGTTACACATCTTTGCGCCTCTTATTATGCTTATGATTATGTTTCCCGAAGATCAAAAAATCAAGTAGTAAAGTGTATTGAACCTATCAGCAAATTATTTTTGAAGATGTATTCACAGGAAGAGAAAAATATCTCTATCCAAAATCGCAAAGATGTTATTCTCTACAATCCAGTCCGCAAATACAACCATATTTTGGACAAAATTTCTAAAGTTGCTCCGGAACTGAAATTTGAACCATTGCGAGGTTTGACTCAAGAACATTTGATTGAAAAATATAAGACATCTAAACTTTATATTGATTTTGGTGCATTTCCTGGTGCCGAAAGAATTCCGAAAGAGGCCGTTCTTTTTGGATGTGCTGTAATCACGGGAAAAAGGGGCGCTTCAGGATTTCATGGGGACGTTCCAATTCCAGAAGAGTATAAATTTGGAAAACCAGAAAAACAAATAAATGGAATTGTTGAAAAAATTCATTATGTGTTAGAAAATTATGAAAATGTCTATTCTGATTTTGATGAATATCGTAATACGGTGTTGAATTTGGAAGATGATTTTATAAATTCGCTTAAGGAAATTTTTAGAAAATAGTTTTTAAGGGCTTCTTTATGAAAATAGGTGTAGTTACTTTTTGGAAATCGAGAGAAAACTTTGGGCAAATGTTACAATTGTTCGCTTTGCAATCTTTTTTGAAGAAAAATGGCCATTCTGCGACTTTGATTAGAACTTCAAGTTTAAGTCGTATACCAACCTTAAAAACAATCGTAAAACAAAAAATTAAAGATATATTAAATATAATAACTCCATTCAATTTTCAAGCTTTAGGCGGAAAAGATTTTAGTTCATTCCTAAAAACGAATGTTTCTTACACGGATAGGGTATTCTATTCACCTGAAGATTTTACTCAAACTGACTTGCAGTATGATGCCGTTATTTGTGGCAGCGATGTGGTTTGGAGTGAAGGTGTTGGCACGGGAGGTTGGGGAAAACTTTTTTTTCTTGATTTCGTAAAAGCGCCAATAAAGAAAATTTCATATGCAGCAAGTTTCGGTGCGTCAGAACTTTCCGGAAAATTTTCTGATTTTATTAAGCCGATGATAAAAAAATTTGATGCAATTAGTGTGCGAGAAGAATCTGGCGTTAGCGTTTGTGCCGAGTTAGGACGACCTGATGCGGTTGCAGTGTGCGATCCAACAATGCTTTTACGAAAGGATGATTATGAATCCTTGATCCCATGTCATAAAAATGTGTCTCAAACCGCATTTGCTTATTTTATTGGTTGGGACACCGATATTCCAGAAAAAGAAATTAAACGATATGCTAAAGAAAAAAAATGGTCTTTTTCACGACTTGACAGCCAGATTCATAAAAGATCGTTTAAACAGCTGTTTGTAGAGCCGAAATCCATTCCCGAATGGCTAAGAACATATAGAGATGCTCCCTGCATTTTTACGAACTCATTCCATGGAACTATTTTTGCATTAATCTTCAATAAGCCGTTTTTATTTTTCCCAATGAAGGGGGCTGCTCAAAAACTCAACAATCGAGTTGAAAATCTTCTGGAAAAAATTGGTTTGATACGTCGAATTTGGAATCCTACCAAATCGATTCAAGAGCAAATGGATGAATCGATTGATTGGTTGCAAGTAAATGAAAAAGTTGAAGAATTTCGTTGTTTTTCGTTGAATTGGCTGAAAAATGCCCTGGAATCTTAAATGCCTGCTTCTCAACTTAAATCAGGTGCGTTTCTTTCCTATGTAGTTCTTGCACTCCAAAACTTGGTGGGGCTTCTCTACACGCCTTTCATGCTTCGTATGATGGGCAAGTCGGAGTATGGATTGTATTCAATTGCAGCCTCTATTGTTGCTTATTTGACTATCCTGGATTTAGGTTTTGGTAATGCTATTGTCCGCTATACGGCAAAATTCAGGGCCAAAAATAAACAAGAAGAACAGTATGAAATGTTCGGGATGTTCTTTTTGCTGTATTGTGGCATTGGCCTGGTTGCCTTGTTGGCTGGAGGTGTTTTATATTGGAATGCGGAAAATATCTTTGATGCTTCCATGACGGCGAATGAACTTTCTCGAACGAAAATCATTCTTGCCTTGATGGTTTTCAATTTGGCGATAACGTTTTCCGTTGCTAATTTAACATATCATTATTTAACAAGTCAAGAGACTTCTGATGGAGTGCTTAGAAACAAAATAAAACAATTGTTTGTAAATTTGTTAATCATATTCTTAAAAAAACATGAGTTTTCAGTCAACCGGCTAAAGAGAGCTTTGGTATCGTAAGTAATATGTCAAACATACATAACGTCCGCATAGCTAAAAATACTTTATTCCTTTATTTCCGCATGATTTTTATTATGCTGGTGAGTCTCTATACAAGTAGGGTTGTTCTTGCCGCATTGGGGGTAGAGTCGTTTGGCGTTTACAATGTGATTGGCGGTGTCGTTGCTTCGTTATCATTTTTGAACTCGTCTTTGGCTACAAGTACACAAAGGTTCTTAAATTATGAAATGGGCCTGAAAAAAGATGCTGATTTGAGTAAGGTTTTTTCCAATGCTGTCAATGCACACTATATAATCGCTTTTGTTACTGTTTTTTTGTTGGAAACTGTTGGCCTATGGCTCGTTCTAAATAAGCTGGACATTCCTGTTTCAACTCGACAGGCTGCTTTCTGGGTTTATCAAGCGTCAATAGCGTCGATATTTGTTACGATAATTAGCACACCCTATAATGCGGCTATTGTTGCACATGAAAAGATGAATGTTTTCGCCTATTTTTCAATTTTAGAATGTTTGTTAAGGTTAGGGATTGTCTATCTGTTGCTAGTTTTGCCTTTTAATCGATTAACGGTGTATGGCATTTTGATATTTGCTGTGACTGTTTTAATGCGTTTGATTTACAATTTATACTGTATAAGAAATTTCAGTGAATGTCGATATCAATGGAATTGGGACAAGTCCCTGCTAAAGAAGATGTTTTCCTTTACTGGGTGGATGTTCTTTGGCTGTATAACGGATATGCTTAGTGGTCAGGGAGTGAATATGTTAATAAATATATTCTTTGGCCCAATATTTAATGCTTCACGTGCGATAGCCTATCAGGTTTTTAATGCGGTTAATTCTTTTTTGATAAACTTTATGACTGCTGTAAAGCCTCAAATTGTGAAGTCTTATGCGGCAAATAATAGAGATTATTCATTTAACTTAGTTTTTTCATCTACAAAATTATCGTTTTATTTGTTGTTCTTTTTAACGATGCCTTTATTTTTACATATGGATCTTGTTTTAGGTTTATGGCTAAAAGAAGTTCCTGAAATGGCAACATTATTTACAAGGTTGGTGCTAGTTGACTTGTGGATTAGGGCTATATATACGCCGATGGCCCAAATTAATCAGGCTTCGGGAAAAATTCGGAGTTACCAACTTGTCATATCAGTTATTTTTCTGATGATATTCGTGGTTACGTTGATTTTGTTTAAATTGGGGTTGTCAGTTTATTATGCATTTATTGTTTCTATCGGTATGAATTTTATAGGTGTTTTTGCAAGATTGGCTGTTTTGAAAAAGGAAAACGGTTTCCCTGTGGCAATCTTCGTGAAAAATACTGTGTTGCCTTTAATTCCGATTGCCGCTATTACGTTTGTAATTCCGTATGCAATTCTTTCAAAAATGACTGGAAGAGTCCCTGGTGTTGTGATTTCTTCTGTAGTTGGTGAAATTTGCTTATTTGTTGCGATATGGTTTGTTGGTCTAAACAATAAAGAAAAAGAGTTCGTTGTAGAGAAAATTTCGAAATTACGGAGAAAAATATGATTATCATTGGAACGCCGTTCGTTTCGTCTCAGAGTGGGAAATCCAGGCTTGCTGCAAAAGTTGATATTGATGGAGATTCTCGTGAAGTTTGGTTTGAAGTTGAATCTCAATTTGAAAAATATCTTTGTTATGAGCGAGGCGATGCCTTTGTTGTTGCTATACTGAACTATGCCATGCGATATGGGCACGATATGGAGTCGAAAGCTCCTATTGGCGAGGATTTGTATTATCAGTTAACAACGGATTTAATTCCGGCTTTGGCCGATAATAGTAAGGCCATGTACCATACAAAGTTAATTGCAGAAGTAGATTCAACTGTTTTGCCTAATATGGGGGCTGTTGGAACAGGAATTTCTTGTGGTGTTGATTCATTTCATTCATTGGCTATGGAAACGCAGGGTAAATTCCCTAAGCACAAGTTGACTCATTTGGCGTTCAACAATGTGGGTTCACATGGAGAAGGCGAATATGCGCAAAAACTCTTTACGGAACGAAAAGGTCTTGCAAAAAAATTCTGTGAAGAATTTGGCTTTGTTTATGTAGAAGGAAATTCAAATTTACATGATGCCATACCACAGAACCACCTTCGATCTCATACTTATTCTAGTATGTTTTCCGTTTTTGCTTTACAAAAACTTTATTCTGTGTACTATTACGCATCGTCGGGACATCCATATGGTCATTTTTCACTTAAAGACAATGAAAAATTTGATGCGGGCGATTACGAATTATTGTCCTTAAAGGATTTTTCAACGCATTCCTTATTGATATACTCCGAAGGTGGAGAAAAAAATAGATTTGAAAAAGTTAAGGAAGTCGTTAATTATCCTCCATCATTCAATTATTTAAATGTGTGTTTAAATCAGTTTCACAATTGTGGAAAATGTGAAAAGTGCGTCCGAACGCTAGTTGCATTAGATGCTCTTGATAAACTGGATGAGTATAAAAATGTGTTTGATATTGGCTATTACAGGGCAAACAAAAATTATTACCATAAACGACTTGTTTTGGGAACGCTTCAGAAAAATGACATGTATGCTGGAGTTTATCCGCTACTAAAGAACAGAATTTCTTTTATGGCTAAGATTTCGGGGTTCTGTTCGTATTTGAAAGTTTGTGTGATTCATAATGTCGGAAATGTTTTGAAATTTTTATTACCAATGGGTGTGGTTGAACGCCTGAAAAAAATGGTGTTTGGCAGATGAATATTCCCGTCCAGAACTGTTCCGCCTGCGCGGCTTGTGCCAATGTCTGCGCCCGTAGCGCAATTTCCATGCAGCTTGATGCTGAGGGCTTCTATCGTCCTGTCGTCGATGCGGAAAAATGTGTTGAATGCGGTGCTTGCGAACGTGCTTGCCCATGGAACAAGCCTGTCGAAAACCCGAATGTCGCGGATGTTTCGCCGAAAACGGTGGCTGCCTACGCGAAGGACGAGTCTGTCCGTCTGCAGTCTTCTAGCGGCGGAATCTTCACCGTCTTGGCGGAACGCGTCCTGGATGACGGCGGGGTTGTGGTCGGTGTCGCCCAGACTGCCCCGACCCGTTTCGGGCATATCGTTGCTGAGAACAAGGCTGACCTGGCAAAACTGCGCGGATCCAAGTATGTTCAGGCCGATGTCGGGCTCGTGTATCGCGAGGTGCGTAGCCTGCTCAAGGCGGGGCGCAAGGTGTTGTTCTCCGGGACGCCCTGCCAGGTGGCCGGGCTTTATGCTGTGCTTGGCAATGCCGCCTCTGCCGACCTGTTTACGGTGGATATCGTGTGCCACGGCACGCCCAGTGTGAAGGTCTTTGAGAAATACGTCCGGGATATGGAGAAAACGGGCGATTCTGCGCTGGATAGCATCAATTTCCGCGACAAGTCGGAAGGCTGGAGCGGCTATGCGCTGCTGCATCGGTTCAAGTCCGGGAAATCCGTTTCTGTGCATCATGGCCGCTCGAAATACATGCGCCTGTTCCTGAGCCGCATTTGCCAGAATGTCTCCTGTGCCGAATGCCGCTACCGCAAACTGCCCCGTATCGCCGACATCACCCTGGGCGACTACTGGGGAATCTCCAAGTATCACCCCGAAATGAACGACGACAAGGGAACATCCGTCGTCTTGCTGAACACTGAACATGGCAAGGCATTGTTTGAGGCTGTCGCCGATAAAGTTGCCCAATGCGATTCCAAGGTCGAATACGCCATCGCCGGTAACCCCTGCATCATCTGCTCCAGCATGCCGCACCCCAAGCGCGCCGAATTCTTCGCCAACCTGGACAAATACACCCTCGACCAGCTGATAAAGAAGTATTGCCCCTTCCCGTCACCCCTGAAGCGGATGTATATCCGCGCCCGCGGCCTCCTCGGCCGGATAAAGCGGAAAGTCGTGGGGTAGGAAAGGGCTGATTATGGATACGTCAAAATCAAATTTGTGGCAAAAAAATTGAATTGGAAGTACTCATGCTTGACAATAGATGGTTAGATGAATAGATTTATTTGAAATTATTGGTTTGAAA
>Ga0247608_10005521_pt1 | contig 13636 bp, 14 predicted proteins | sample 176DNAGHGlowgp2_FD_193490 | JGI IMG/M metagenome (GOLD analysis project Ga0247608, IMG submission 193490) | Sheep rumen microbial communities from Palmerston North, Manawatu-Wanganui, New Zealand - 1766 DNA GHGlow gp2 | ecosystem: Host-associated > Mammals > Digestive system > Stomach > Rumen ...
TATGCTCCTTCTGCATGAGAACCGATGCCAGAAGCAAGGGTACCAACATGCAAAGTATAAGATTTAGATACAGAAGATGAACTATCTAACGTTTTATCTAATGTGATAGAAGTCAAATATCCATTAGTATTTGTTGCATCAACAACAACATGAGAAGAATTAGTAATTGCACCATTTGGATTTGTTATTCTTGCACCAATAACAAAAGCATTTTCATAAATATATGGAGCGTCCGATCCAACACTATAAATTACCGCATCTGCGTTTCCAGTTAATAATACTGAAAACGATCCATAAGTACCTTCTGCATGAGACTGGGCGGCGGTAGCTCTAGATAAAGATCCTTCAACATGACATGCAGTATTCGAAGCAATTGTTAAATTCCCTTCACTATGAGAACAACTACCAAAAGCGTTTGTGCTATAGCCTTCAGCGTGAGAGCCATTATTACCAGAAGCAGTAGTTTGGCATCCTTCAGCGTGAGAGCCATTATTACCAGAAGCAGTAGTTTGGCATCCTTCAGCGTGAGAGCCATTATTACCAGAAGCAGTAGTACCGTATCCTTCAGCATGGGTAAAAGTATTCAATGCGCGCGTGTATTTTCCTTGAGCATATGAATATTCACCATAAGAAAGCACAGCATTCCCTTCGGCGTGAGAATACGCCCCCATAGCAAAAGCTTGTGTCCCTTTTGCATAAGAACTTAGACCGTTAGCAATACAGCCAACAAGATATACATCTTTATTACTAATAATATTACTTCCAGAAAAAGGACTATCAATAGTTATTGATGTAATTATTCCATCTGTTTTTTGTTCATTAACAACTTTTCTTATTGTATATGAATTAAATCGTAAATAATAATTTATTAAACTTGGGAATTTATTAGCATTCCATATACCATTATCAATACCAATACTATTCGAAACGGTAAATGATATACCAGCATTTTCAGAAGAAGTTAACTTGAGATAAAAACCAGAAAAATAAAAATCCGTTCCTTCAGCATAAGAATAATCACCATTTGATTCTCCAAAATAACCACCAGAATGAGAGTAATTTCCAGAAGCGCTTGACACTAAATACGCATCGTTTTCTATTTCTGAATTAAATATTTCAGATTCAGTTCCCGCTCCTCTTTTTATCATTTTTCCTTCTTTTATTGTGCTTATTTCTTCATTAACAGAAGTTATATTATTGTTTATTGCTGTTATATCTGTATTTGTTTTATCTATCTTTCCTTCAATTTCTTTAAATTTTTGAGCAATACCAGCAACAACTTTTTTTAGATGAGAAAGTGTTATATAATTTAAAACAGACATAATAACCCCCTTTCTCTTATATTAGTCCCAATATTCTTTAAAAATACTATTTTCTGAATCATACAAATAACTAGCAACACTAGAACCACTAAATAAATATAACGAGTTTTGATCAATATCGAGTCCTGCAAAACTGCCGTATGTTTCATAGTCGTATTCAGACAATTTATTAAAATGAAATATCGGAATTTGTCCTGATAACAATAAATTAGTTAAATTTGTTAAACTAATATCTACCATATGTTGTCCTTCGGAACCTGGATTCGCTTGCACCACTTCAAGAACAACCGCTCCACCGCCTCCTAATGAACCAGAACATCGTTTCATTCTTCCATTACTCTCAACAAGAACTTTATCATTCTCACCCATTTCAGTAATTGTATCTAGTTCATTTAATGTTTTTGTACTTAAGTCTGCCATGCAATCACCTCTCTTAACCTAGTATCACGTTATTATCTACATCTGTAATTACATTACCATCTATATCTGACACTGGAGTTGAATAACCATATTGAGATAAAAGATTAAGAACTTCAATATCATCTTCTGGCTGTGGAATGCTATCATCTACATATTGTTTAGTTGCTACGTCCATATTATTAATAGGATTAATACCTACGGTTAACTTGCCCGCATACCAACCGTTTCCAGACCAATCTAATGTATAAGCATTAGAAGGTATGGAACTAGTACCATTACCAACTATATCTGCATAAATTCCATTAACATCTTCTATATTAAACTTACCTTGAACATGTTGATTAGCTCCACTTGCGATTGTTCCATTTCCTTCAGCATGAGAATTTAAACCTTTAGCTATAGAACGTGAACCTTCAGCATGAGATTCCATACCAGTAGCAGTTGTCATTGCTCCCTCTGAATGAGAATAAGCACCAGAAGCCAATGTAGATAGCCCTTCTGCACAAGAATTACTACCAATAGCCATAGTATAACGCCCAAATACTACAGATCCGTCTCCTATGGCTGATTTATATCTACAATATAAAACTGCCTCTTGACTTGTTATAGCCGAATAAGACGCCGTTCTATCTAATGTAATAGTGTGATTTGTAGTATCTAAGGCAGTAACTCTGTATCCGTTTGTTTTAACTTTTAAATAAGTTGTAAAACTATTGTAATTTTCAATATTAACATCAGAAGTATAATTATATGTTATGGCATTCCCATCGCCACTTATAGTTATTTGATATATTGCAGTATTCTCATCCTGTTCAATTTGTCCAATCAATACACTATTCTCACCATCACCACTTTTTATAGATGGCTTATTTAATATATATGAATTTTCTTCAATATCTGTTTCGTTCCAATCAGGATTATGAGTTATTGTTTCCACATCACACTGATATTTACCAGCAATATCAGCAGATTGATTAGATGGAACTTGACTAGTGGTAACTGTTATTATGTCACTCCCATTAAAAAACTTTGCTTCAGCTGGTATGTTTTCTGAAAGAGCAGTAGAACCGTTTGTGGAATATACTAATTGATATAATCCTGTTGGTAAATATGACGAATCAACAAGCCCTAAAACAACTTTTCCACTCTCTGACATTTCATAAATATCAGAAGGGCCAATATCTGATAGCATTACAGTCGCAATATTAACATCAGAAAGATTAACAATAATTGGAGTAATACCATTTTTTAATTCATCGCTAATTGTAGTAACAACATAATTTGTATTTTCAATGAGAGTATCACCAGAAGAAATATTAGTTATAGCTTTTACTAAATCATATTGTCCAATCCAAAATAAATCTCCATCTGTATATGCTTGAGTAGCAGTTGTTGAATTAAATTCAATATTACCACCCGTCATGTAAGTGACTGGAACAGTACCATTAATCGTAGCAATTGATGTTTTCCTTGGATATATATTTTTTATTGGTGTCCTGCCATACACTGAATGAGAGTTTAATGTTATAATATTGGAACTAGTAATAGTAAAACTACCAATACTACTAACTTCATATGTTTGTGCTGTAAATTGTTGTGAAAATATTATTTTTGTAGAATTTATCAAAGACAAACCATAATAATATCCATCTGTACGCTTTAAAAAACATACTTTTCCAGCATTATAAGCTGCGGTAATCTCTGTAAAGGTTTTATCCGCTGAATACGTAGTTGTTCCATTACTTGTAGTGCTTGTGACTGTAACTATAAACGGATCAGCATAATCTTTAATCTTACTCCAGACTTTCCCAAGCCCAGTTGTATCTAAATAATTAAGGGTAGCCATTTAGCTCACCCCCTTATACACAAATAGTATTAATTTCAGTATCTGTAATTGCAACCATATCTGTGGTCAACATATATCCACTCAAATCAATATCTGTATTACCAATCTTCTCAAACGCATTATTTACCCAAATATATTCATCATATACATCTCTTTCTCCATGAGTATGTGCAATTAAATAAATAATACCAGCTTCTCCTGTCGCTGGAAGAGCCTCTACAACACTATATGTAATACCTGTAATATCATCAAGCGCATCCGCAATTGCAGTAGATACATCACTAGCTGTCTGAAATCCTGCGCCATTAGTCAACTGATTTGTATTAGTAGGTACTGTTATTTTTGTACTTCCTGTAATCTTTCCGTCTGTTATAGTAACAGAAGAAATAGCCTGATTAGAGGTCGCAGTTATAGAAGAGTCCAAATCTTGAATTGCAGTGGATATTTTGCTATCAACTGAACCACCAGTTCCAACAGCTGTCTCTAAATCTCCAACTCTTCCATCAAGGGCAATTAAATCTGTCAAAGAAGCCCTACTCGTATCAGTTGGATGGACATGATCACCACGTGCAAATGCAAGCTCAGTACCTGGATTTGCCGTTCCATCAGCTTTAGGAACAGTAGTAGAAGCGGCCGCACCTTCAGGAATATCACTAGTGGTAATAAATCCTGAGTCATTAGTTAAATCAGAAGTAGCGGTAGGAACTGTGATATTCGCAATCTTATTTGTAACAGTTACATTAGTTCCGTTCTTCTGAATACCTTCGAGTACGTTTACCTGGGCACCAGCCGCAACATTTGCTAACTTTGTTTTTTCATCAGAAGTATAATCATTGGTAGACAAACCTTTTCCATCTACTTTATCTACCTTGCCTGACAACATATTTTTAATCTTTTCCCAAACTAATGCCAGACCAGTTTTATCTAAATAATTCTTTTTTACTGCCATAATTTATCAACTCCTTGTTAATTTAAAATGCTAATTAGGTCATCTGCATCAATGGGAACAAGACCTAAATCGTCAAAGGTTTTATTGCCACGAAGTTCAACAGATTCTATTTGTGGTCTATTGGTTAATTTTTCATAATCTATACTATTAAGCTTTTCATAAACACCACCAGAGGTTATAAGTTTTTTGCTGTTTTCTACTGGTTCATCCGTATAGTCAACGCTAACTTCTCCAGTAATTGGATCAGAAACCAATCCATCACCAATAAGGATTATTGAAGTATATCCACTATCTATGTATTCATCTATCTCATCATCATAAATATACCAATTACCATTACCACCAATGTAAGGCGAATGACCATTTTTTGGCTTTAATGAAATCGGTGTCTTATAATCTGTATTATCGGTAAAATGTAAAATTAAGAATCCCTCATTATCCATTTCGGCAGATTCTATACCATTCCCAATAAGGCTTTCTAACCATTCTTCTTCTGTGCCAGTGTATCCATGTAGTACTGCAATCTCATAGGCTGATAAACCTTTTAATACAGTAGCCATAATACTGCCTGTCAATTTTGAGCCAGAAGTTATAGCCCCATTAAACTTTGTTTTTTGCTCAACTTTACCAGTTAGACTTGAATAGTTAGTTATCGATCCGTTAATTGTGTTATTAGTCATTAGGCATGGTTACCTCATCAAGTAACTTAAAGGGGCTTGCAGGAATAAATGTAAAAATATCTCCATTTGAAGTTTCTAACTGGGCATCCCAGTAATATGTTTTCACTTCTAGATTAGAAGTTTGTGCGGGATATATGTGCCACACAATCTCTTCACCAGACACATCAACATCACCCTCAACTAATAACTCACCTGTATTTGGAACATCTCTAATTTGTACCCTTACTATATCTCCATCGTTCAATTCATAATCATCAATATGGAGGGTGATATAAGCAGAATCACCTCTTGTTAATGAAATCTTGTTTCCGCTTATCTTAAGCATTGAGGACACCTCCCTTTTTTATGTCAATCAAAATTTATCTATGTCTAATTGTCTGTACACACTGTACAAACAAGTTTTATCTATATAACTTGCAAGAAAATAAGATAGGCCGCACCCCTACCGAAATAGAAGTACGACCTAAATGTAAAATTATTTTTTAAGCTTCATTCTGAATCCAATTGATTGTATTGGAAATGATCTGACGCTCGTGTTCACTCTGGGCATTATCATACATTGGCTCAATAGCAGCAATGATTCTGTCTTTAACAGAATGACCTTGATAATTATTACCATAGTTCATTCCATTATTTCCATAATTCATATTGTTACGCATTGTTCCAATATATCTTCCAGAGACAGGAGATCTCATGTTGTTGTTATTGGGCATATAGGAATTGGTGTTTCTACCCATTCCATTATCCATGTTATCATTATATCCATAATCCATGCGTCCACGGTTATATCTGTAATGATAACCCTCACTATACTGAGTTCCTTCCTTCTTCATTTTTTCTTTTTCCATGAGTTCATCAATTTTATCCATGGATTCAAGTGCATAATGAAGAGATGCCATTTCATCAGCAGTAATTTTATCTCCTTTTTTGGAGATTAATTTAATCTGCTCTTCAATGGTTTCTTTTAAGCATTCATAAGTTTTCTCCAAGGTGATTCACTCCCTTCAATATGTCATGTATAAATCTGGTCTGCTAATTACAATATTTGCATTCTGCATCAGAATAGGCTGATCACTAATGTTGCGAATAGTTACTGTTTGACAGCAACCTTTAAACACATCAACAACCTTTGCTACAGAAATATTCTGATACTGTTCAACAGCGGCAGGAGTTACTCTCATCTGAGAAGATGGGATAGTAGCACCATCAATAGTGATAGCGACACTTATCTCACCTACCGTACCACCTGTCGGAATGGCAATGTTTGCTCCAAACTCTACCATATAGTTGGCAGTTTTCTGAGAACAACATCTGCATCCAGCCCTGTTATATACATAACCAGAAAAGAGGAAGTTGCCTGTTCCTTCTCTATGACGAACGAATCCCCTAGTACAAGGAACTTCTGTTACAGAGAAGATGGCAGACTCACCTGGGTTGATTGTCTGAACATCATTATTTGAGAATTCACATAACATATGACTCACCACCAATTAGGCATTAAAACCGCATGGACAGGCAGAACCATTTATACCGTTATATGCATATGGATTAGGAACAGTGTATGAAGGAATCGGATTAGGTGCGATTCTATTTGCAAGATACTGAGTCTGAGCAGCATTATCTGCAACTAACTGAGCAGTCTGAGCTGCCTGAGAAGCTGCAAGATTCTGAAGATTGAGCTGAGTTCTCAGATTATCATTTTCTCTTCTCTCAGCATCAAGCTGTTGCTGGAAGTTCATATCTTTCAGAGACTGAATGCCATTGTTAAATGTAGTAATCAACATATTGGTATTTGCATTATTCTGTGCAGTAAGGTTCATTAAACCTTCACTAATTGCCTGACGATCAGCACAAGCCTCACGAGCAATATCTGCACTAAGGTTAGCAATTCCAAGTTTGTTATCACAACAGCAATTTAAGAACTGTGTGGACATGTTGTAGCCCATCTGAGCAACATTCTGATTTACACCAGCAATTCCTAACTGAACATCACCAAATCCACCAGTAACAGATGTCTGTACTCCATTAATTCCACTCATGACAGCAGACTGGTCAAAGCCACGCTGAACAGTACTATCAACGTATGGCACATAACCGCCACCGCCGTTTCCATATCCACCGTTGTTGCCCCAGCCATTTCCCATGAAAGCAAACAAGAATAAGATAATAATCCACCAAGCAGATCCATCTCCACCAAATCCACCAAAACCATTGTTACCTGTTACAGCAGCAACATCAGCTGCGGATAAACCTTCGCCATTAACAACGCTCATTGCAATTCCTCCTTTAATAAAAAAGTAGGTTAAAAAGTTACATATATGTTTTCTTGCAAGAAAAAATGAAAGCTTAGAAATTCCTGCCCGTTATCTGATTGGCAAGAATTCTAAGCTGTTCAAACTGTTGTTGGGACATTTGTCCTGTATTTAATAATTGTTGTACTTGTTGTTGAGGATTGATGTCTTGACTTCTCAGGTTCTGCTGGAATGCATTAAACTTACTAAGAAAATTGTTATATCCTCCAAAGAAATTTAAAATATTATTCATTCCACCATTCATCAACCTTCACCTCCAAGATCCTTAAGTAATTTATTTACACTCTGAGACAGGGCAGTTACACTCTGAGTCAAAGTTGCAAACTCTTCTCTGCTAACCGCATTGTCATTCATCTGAACAACCTGTGGTTTAGGAGTTTCTTCGTTAAACGTAAATGTTCTAATTGGTTTAGGTATGCCATTATTGTCTGTTTCTTTAATCCAGAATTTTCCCATGTTAAAATCAAATAAGAGACCAGTTTTACCAGCACCTACTAAATAGGCATTTGCTCCTGCATCTCCATTAACGAATGCAATAAAGAATGGATTCTGATTAACCTCTTGCATTCCTGGGAAATTATTCATTCCAAATTGTCCATTGTTATTAAAAGGTTGCATTTACGCCCACTCCTTTCTTTCCCAATAGTAGAGTAGTACTTCATCACCTGTGTCATCAGTGTCATAATAATCACCATCAATGACAGCAATTGCGTGATTTATAGTAGAAACCACAAATACTCCCACTGGGAACAATTCACAAAACTCCTTGACTGTTACACAATTTGGGCATGGATACGGCAAGAAACCTTTGACAAATCCGTTAAGGGCAAGATATTCACCCCAAATGAGATCACTGTTTTGCATGTCATAAAGCCTCATTTGCATCATGCACAAATCAATTACTACTTCTTCCCAAGTAAGTCCAAGTACGGTGGATAATGCACGAATAACACAATCTCCACGACTCTTCCTCTTGGGATTTGCATTATAATATATATACATTTGACATACCTTCTTTAATATTAGTATACGTTTATAGGCAAAAAATAAACACCACAACCAGCCTATGGTGTTTGGCGTATTGGTTTAATGTCTAAAACTGGATTGGACAATTATAAATGGTTTTATTTATTTTGTGATTTCAATATCTCTATTTCCTTTTCCAACTCTTTTATTTTTTGCTCATGTAATTGAAGATTCTTAATTAAATATGGAACAAATTTAACATAATCAATACCCCATATAGAATCCTCATTGTCATTTGGTTTATTTACAACATAAGGGATCACTTTATCACAATCTTCAGCAATTAAACCAAACTGATTCTTCTTCCCCTCTTCATATTCTTTTTTATAATCAAAAGAAATTACATCTAAATCATAAAGCTTTTTAGCTTCATTTTCTGTCATTGATTTAATATTTTCTTTTGTTTTACGAGAAGAGGTTGCAGTTCTAGTAAGTTCATATTGTGTATAGTTACCATTTGATATTCCCACATACCATGGTGTAGTATAATGACATACAAAAAATCCACCATATGGAGAAGTATCATATCCATTAAGAAAATATCCAAAATATTGTGAACCATTACCATAAGCACTTGACCAATAACTCAATAATGCGTTCCGTGCAATAGTAGTGTTATGATTTTGGAACCAAGTATGTATTACATTGGCATGTGTTTGAGTTTTACTACCACCAATATTATTACATATATAACCATTTGCGGTAATTGTTCCATCCCAATCTACGGTGAGGGCATTGGAGCGTACTATAGCACTTTCATTTTTTCCATCGAGGTCAAGATAATTACCATTTTTTAGATAACCATTTCCAATTATAAAAGCATATTTTCCAAAATCTGCCGTTCGTAAACCACTTAGCGGAAGTGTTTTAAAATTAGTGGTAGTATCTTCAATATTAGCAACACCAATTACAAATTGACCAGCTTTTGCTTGTATCAATGGGCCGTTTGCATGACTGAATGCACCATCAGCCGTGCTATATTGTCCTTCTGCGTGAGAACACTCACCATTAGCAATAACAGTATCTCCCATTACATAAGAACATGTACCAGAAGCCGAGGAATCACTTCCACCTGCATGAGAATACTCACCAGAAGCAGTAGTACGCAAACCTTCGGCATGAGAAGCCATTCCAGTAGCCTTGGTCGCAGTACCTTCTGCATGAGAATATTTTCCTTTAGCCTCTGTTTGACCACCTTCAGCATGAGAACAATCTCCAGAAGCTTGAACTGCGCCGCCGCCCTCAGCATGAGAATATTTACCAGAAGCAGTATTACCAGATCCCTCTGCATGTGATGCTGAACCAGAGGCAGTATTAATCCACCCCTCAGCATGAGAATACTTACCAGAAGCAATATTACTATCTCCCTCAACAAAGCTATAAATACCCACTGCTGAGTCATTTGTTCTATATCCCATAGTATAATAAGTTACTGGATCAGATGGCATATATGTATATGTAAATATTCGTCCTTCTTCTGGAAGTCCACTAGAAATAACTATTTTATTTTCACCACTTTTTTTAGTTCCACTAACAGTAGATGGACTAAACACACCACCACTAGAATAAGTAGAAGATAATTCATATTCCATAGTGGTGCCATCACTAACAAATGTATCAGTTATTTCATTTCCATTACCGATATACGCAATATCAATTGTGCCATTTGTAATCCAAAAAGTGTCACTATCTATTTTTGTTTGAAAACTTCCGCTAGTTTCTTGACCAAGAGTAATAGTATTTCCATACTGCGCAACCTTCGTTCCATCTTTATATATTCCAACTCCATCTGCATTTATAAGAGTTCCACTCGTTTTATTATTACCACTTGTCACTGGACTACCATCTGTATTTGGCTTTTTCCCAGAGGGTGTTACCCAAATACCAGCATTGGATATTTCGGTAATACAGTTGGTAGCAGTCTTCTTTGCATCTGCGATATCAACTGCAATATCTTCTGGTGCTGGTGTCCAATCGGTTGCTTTATTACCTTTTTCAAGTTTTGGCTGGTACATATAATAATATTGATTGGTTGCTGTTGGGCTATGATTTAAATAGACACGAATAATATTATGATCTGAACCAGTAGTAATAGTATAACTTACTCTAGTTTTTGTTTTTGTAAATTCAACTTTATTTGCCGACCATCCAGCAGTATCTTTAAAAGATTGCAAACCAAGTCCTGCATTTTCAGTTACTTCCATGCCTACTACAGAAAAAGTATAATCTGTATTTGGTTCACAAATAAAATCTTGATAAATTCCCCATCTTGAAGAACTATGTGAAGGGTCTGTAATTTTAAACATGCCTACAGTAGAATCCCATACTACAGTTAAACCAGATTCTTTAGCCCACTTAGTTAAATCTCCAGAATTAAGAAGTAAATTTCTTCCACCAATTTCAATTTCTGAATTTAAAATCTGGCTTGCTCCGTCACCGCCAATAGTAGCTCCACTATTAATAGTAAGTTTAGATGCGGTTATCTCTCCAGTAATATAAGCATTAGAAGCATATAATCCTCCTGTTTTATCAACTCCAAAAGTAGTTCCAGCAGTCAATACCCAACCAGACTGATTTTTACCGCCAACATTATAAGATGAACTTGTTCCACTTGGAGATAAAAGTATAGTATTCGCCGCTGGTGCTGTAGCAGTGCCACTAGCTAAATATGAACTCTCAATTCTCCACCCAGCAATACTTCCCTTTTTTACCATCATACTACCATCAGAATGTTTGAGATAAAATGTATTTAATGAACCATTTCCTGCACCTATTCCATCTTTATCTATTGTAATACCAGCAGTAGTTGCATTATAGGTAGTTCGATTTGAATTACTAGTTATATAGCCATCGCCAATAGTCCAGCCACCGATTTTGCCACCTTTTGCAATAATATTTCCTTCAAGAAATACACTATTGGAATACAATCCCCAAGAATTATTTGCATTTGTTCCTAAAGAAGATCCGTTATAAGTTATACCAGCAAGATATCCAAGCCTTACCTTTGGAACCGTTGACGCACCATTCCAAATATTAATAATTGGGTTATTTGTTAAATCATAATGCTGAAGAAATATACCAATTGGTTTTGTGACAGATGAAGTACTTGAAGTATCTGTGTTATATAACATTACATTAATTTTATAATTGCCAAGATTATATTGAGTATCACTTGTAGACGGACCTACAGCCGAAACTATTGCTGAATCAACGCTTGTTAATGTTATATTTAATGTGTTGCTACTAATATTAGCAGCGCTATTAAGGTAACCAGATAAAGTTCCAAGAACTACATTATTAATTTGACCAGAAACTTTAACTTTATAGTTTTGTGACCAAGCAAAACCAGCAATACCACCAGATGTAATAGATGGATCTTTTATAGTTAAAATCAAAGTTGTAGTGCCACTATTTTTTGCTTTTAAATTTGCATTAGATGATGTTGCATTTGATACTGGGAGCATAAGTGTAGGAGCAACTATAAAACTTCCTCCTAAATCCACAATATTTTCCAAATCATATTCAACCGCATGTAATTTGCCGTTAACATCCATTGCAGATGTTGTGATTTTTCCCGAATTTGTGATTGTACTTGAATTAATATTCGCAATTGTCGCAGAATTATTGGTAATTGTAGTATCTCCACTACCAGTACCCACTTTTACCTGGGATAATGTTGCTTGTCCACTAGAATTAATATTATATGTACTTCCAAAATAAGTTGTACCACTATGATATGTGTTTCCACCAACATATAGCTTCTTAGCAATACCAACTCCGCCAGAAACCTTTAATGCTCCTGTTGTAGTACTAGAACTATCTGTTGTATTAGTTAAAGATAAAGCAGATGATATAGTAGATATAGAGGCACTACCTCCAATATCAATATCATTACAATATAATTTTCCAAGGAGTCTTGAACTTCCAAGGACTATTAAATCTTTTGCTTGCATTTAATTTAAGACCCCTTTCTATAAAATAATAGAAGAGGAGTAAATTATTACTCCTCCATAAAACTAAATATTTCAATATCATCGAATTCTAACGCAGTATCATCTGAAAGACCTTCTACAAATGCATCCATATCAACAGTGCTGATATCATACTCAGCCTTTTCGCCTAAAAGTTCCTGAAGTTTTGCATTAAGTTCAGTAACTTTCTTTTCATACTCATCCATAAACTCATCATTGACTTTTCGAAGTTCTTCGCCAGTCTCCTCATTTTTTTCAATATGAGATTTCTCTTCATTGAAATACTCATCTTGAAGTTCCTTGATTAATTCCTGTCTAAATTCTTCAAAATTTCTTACCGTAGGATTCAGTACAGCAAGATTCTTTTTTAATACCCATCTGAATTTAATTGGTAATTCCTTTACCTTTTCAGCGTTTCCAAGAATCTGATTTAATGCAGATACTACGTTAACAACTTCAATATTATAAAATTCTTTTTTCATATTCATTTACTCCTTTTAATCACTTTATTCCAAATAACATAATATGGCTTTTCATCGTTAAAAAGTCTATATCTTAATTCATCATCAAGAACTATACACACCCCAGATAAAATAAACCACGCAATTGCGAATGGTATGCATATTTGTCCTCCTACATAATTAAAAGGTACATGGGAATAATCCCACATACCCCAGCCTTCAATTATATTAAACTGATATCCAATGACACATTCTATAATCAGAACTATCATCATTCCAACAAAACATTGTAAAATAAAATCAGTATCCATATCAAATAGGTTATTTATCATGCCTATTAAAATACCAACAATTCCACCAACGGCAAACATTAATGGATGTGTTAGATGTCCTTTATACAAAGACTCAATAGTAAAATATATTATTCCGTATACAAGGAAGAGAGCGGAATACTTAGCAAGATGCTCAATCACCCACAGTATTTTCTTCCTCATTTTCATTACCTTCTTCTTGTTCAATAGATGTATTAACTTCAATATTACCAAGAGCTGCAATAGTTTCATTCACAATATCTGCAACTACTCTCGCATACGGTTCTGGAAGCTCCATTCCGTATCTAAGATTAGATAATTCTTCTTTGTCGTAAGAG
>Ga0247608_10005523_pt1 | contig 13634 bp, 11 predicted proteins | sample 176DNAGHGlowgp2_FD_193490 | JGI IMG/M metagenome (GOLD analysis project Ga0247608, IMG submission 193490) | Sheep rumen microbial communities from Palmerston North, Manawatu-Wanganui, New Zealand - 1766 DNA GHGlow gp2 | ecosystem: Host-associated > Mammals > Digestive system > Stomach > Rumen ...
CGACGACTGGCGATAGTTGATGTCGCACTGGTTCGTCAGTCTTAATGCTTGATAGAGGAATGTTGTTTCGCACTTCTGAGCCTGTTCCTGATAGCGCTGGCGTTGTTGGTCGCTGACCTCTAGCAGAGGCAGCGTCTGTGGGTCCTTGGCCATCAGTACGTTTCGTACATGCTTGGCCAGTCCCTGGATGAGCAGTCCACCATCGAAGCCCTTATTGATGACGTTGTTCAGCAGCACCATCACGTCTGCCACCTTATTGATAATAGAGAGGTCGATGATCTGGAAGTAGTTCTCTGAGTCCAGCACGTTCAGGTCTTCTATCACCTTCTGATAGGTGATGTTGCCCTGACAGAACGATGCTGCCTGGTCGAAGATGCTCAGAGCGTCGCGCATACCACCGTCAGCCTTCTCGGCTATCACGGCCAGTGCCTCTTCCTCATAGCTAATGCCCTCCTTCTCGGCCACTGACTTCAGGTGGTCAATGGTGTTACGCACCGTCATGCGCTCGAAGTCGTATATCTGGCAGCGACTCAGAATGGTCGGCAGAATCTTGTGCTTTTCCGTCGTGGCCAAAATGAAGATGACGTGTGCAGGCGGTTCTTCCAACGTTTTCAAGAAGGCGTTGAAAGCTGCAGTCGACAGCATGTGTACCTCGTCGATGATAAACACCTTGTATTTGCCAACCTGCGGCGGAATGCGCGTCTGTTCCATCAACGTCTTGATGTGCTCAACCGAGTTGTTCGAGGCAGCATCCAGTTCGAAGATGTTAAACGAACGCTGTTCGTTGAATGCCTGACACGACTCACACTGTCCACACGCCTCACCGTCTTCTGTGGGCGACATACAGTTGATGGCCTTGGCAAAGATACGTGCGCAGGTCGTCTTACCCACACCACGTGGTCCGCAGAACAGGTAGGCGTGAGCCAGTTTCCCGCTCTTCACGGCGTTCTTCAGTGTTGTGGTCAGTGCCTGTTGCCCCACTACCGTGTCAAAGGTTGTTGGGCGATATTTACGGGCCGAAACAATATATTCCATACTTTTTTGAAAATTATGGTGCAAAGATACAAAATAATTGATAATTGACAATTGATAATTGATAATTATTTTGTAATTTTGTCGGCGAAAAGAAAGAAAAGTATGAAAAAGGTAAAATCGTTCTTGCTCCGCATCTATCATATTCCCGCCTTGAAATATATTGTGGTGGCGTTGATTGCTGTTGTTCTCATTGGTTTTGTCGATGAGAACAGCGTATGGAATCATATGCGCAATAAGCAGCGTATCAGTGATTTGGAGGATGAGATAGAACAATATAACGAACGCTTCCGCGAGGATCAGGAAAAGATCCGTACGCTCGATAGTAATCCTAAAGCTATTGAAAAGATTGCCCGTGAGCGCTATTTTATGAAAGCTGACGATGAGGATGTGTTCGTGTTGAGTGACGATGAGAAACCAGACCTGATGACAACCGATGAGACAGCTCAGTAACATTGAAACCATCGTAATGTTGGTTGGCGGCCTATTGATGGTTGTGGCTTCTGGTGCCAGCCTTTTCCTGCAGTCGTGGGCCCCCTACGTGTTTGCCCCAGGTGCCTTGATGTTTGCTGCCATGCAAATGCGTCAGCGCTATGACGGTCCAAATTTCAATATCCGTCGCCTGCGCCGAATGATGCTGTTGAGCGATGCCTTGTTTCTGGTAGCGGCTCTGTTTATGTTTGCCAACAATGGCAATTTCCTAGGTATCCAGTACCTATCCTATATAAAATATGTACATAATAACTGGATTGTCATCCTGCTCGTTGCGGCCATTTTGCAACTCTATGCCAGCCATAGAATCAGCAACGAACTGGAGAAAGACGCAAAAAAACGCTAAATAATTGCACAATTGTTTTAAAATGCGCAAATATTTTTTCATATTTCAATAGAAGGTTGTACTTTTGCCAATGAAATATGAACATAAATATGTCTATGAACAAAATAATCTATACATTTGCCCTCGTCGCAGTCTTGACGTCGTGTGCCAGTTCCTATCGTGTGGAGGGTAGTTCGTCAGTCTCTGCGCTTGATGGCAACAAACTCTATCTGAGAGCTGTCAAGGATGGCGAAGCAAAGAATATCGACTCATGCGATGTGGTGCATGGCGAGTTCCACTTTGCTGGATTGTTGGATACCGTACGTATGGCCAACCTCTATATGGACGACGAAAGCATCATGCCTGTCGTGCTGGAGGAAGGCGACATCGTAATTAAGATAGACAATGCCAGTCAGACTGTTGGTGGCACGCCACTGAACGACAGCCTGTATCACTTTATAGACCGTCACAACCAGCTTACCAGTCGTATGAATGAACTCTCGCACCGTCAGAGTCAGATGCTGCTGGATGGTATTGACGAGGAGACCATTGATCGTGAGTTGTCGATAGAGGCTGCCCAGATAGCACAGCAGGAGGACTCGCTGGTTACCAATTTTATCGTAGATAATTTTGAGAATGTGTTAGGTCCTGGTGTGTTTATGATGATTACCAGCCAGTATCGTTTCCCTGTGCTGACCCCACAGATAGAGTATATCATGTCGAAAGCGACCAAGACTTTTAAGAACGACTCTTATGTTCGTGAGTATTATCAGGCCGCACAGGAAAACGAGCAACGCATGAACGGACTGAGCGAGACGGCTTCGACTCCAGCTCCTGTTGACTCCGTAGCACCTCAGACGCCTGCTGCCCCGTTGGTAAACATGCCTAAGCCATGAGAATACTAATCAAAGGGGGATATATTGTCAATGAAGGCCGTGTCATCAAGGGCGACATCGCCATTGAAGACGGTAATATTATCTTTATATCGCAAGCTCCAAAATACGCATCAGTCGCTGCTCCTTTGTTTGACTCCATCATCGATGCCACGGGTTGTTATGTCCTGCCAGGTGTCATTGACGACCATGTGCATTTTCGTGAGCCTGGACTGACGGAGAAGGCTGATATCGATACAGAAAGTAGGGCTGCTGCTGCCGGTGGTGTTACTTCTTTTTTTGATATGCCCAACTGCAATCCACAGACGACTACGCTGGAGGCTTTGGAAGAGAAGTTTGCTTTGGCCCGTGAGAAGAGCCACGTAAACTACACGTTCTTCTATGGGGCCACCAACGATAATACGGAAACCTTTGCCCAGCTGCCTGCAGACAGGATTCCAGGCATCAAGCTGTTTATGGGGTCATCGACGGGTAATATGCTGGTTGACAAGCAGCAAGCGCTGGAACGCATCTTCAAGACCTGCAAGCTGCCATTGATGGCACATTGTGAGGATACGGACATCATCAATCGGAATATGGCTGAGGTCAAGCAGGCTTGGGGAGACGATCCTCAGGTGTCACTTCATCCGTTGATTCGCAGCGAGGAGGCCTGTCTGGCATCATCGCGTAAGGCGGTGGAACTGGCCAAGAAATATGGTACACGCCTGCATATAGCCCATATCTCGACGGCCGAAGAGTTGGAGCTCTTTACCGCGTGTCGCGATTCCGTCGCGCCAAACATCACCGCTGAGGCCTGCGTGGGCCATCTTTACTTTACGCAATTAGACCATGAACGTCTGGGCGCAAAGATAAAGGTGAATCCAGCCATCAAGACACCTGTCGACCAGTTTATGTTGCGCGAGGCCCTGAATGATGGCCGCATCAGTGTTGTAGGTACTGACCATGCTCCTCATCTGCTGAGTCAAAAGGAAGGAGGCTGTGTCAAAGCAGCTTCAGGTATGCCTATGATACAATTCTCGCTGGTCACCATGCTCGAACTTGTTGACGAGGGTGTGCTGACCATTCAACGATTGGTAGAGTTGATGTGTCATAATCCTGCCCGTCTGTTTGGTGTTAACCAACGAGGTTTTTTGCGTACAGGCTATCGTGCTGACATCACGATCGTACGCCCTAAGTCACCATGGACGGTGACAAAAGACTGTATCCTGAGCAAGTGCGGTTGGAGTCCATTGGAGGGCCATACCTTTAATTGGCAGGTAGAACGTACCTTATGTAACGGACATACCGTATACCACAATGGTCAAGTGGATAACACTTATATTGGAGAAGAAATAGCCTTTAAGCATTAACTCTTAATTCTTAACTCTTAACTAAAAATGATAGCACGTTTCGCCATACCTTTCTTTCTGCTGATGACGCTTGTCGTGGTACCATTGATTTTGGCGTTACTGTTCAGATATCTGTTGCCACGTCGGTTATGGCGCCGTACCTCCCTCGCGTGTACCTTCATCTTATGGGTACTCACGGGCTATGGTTTCCTGTTTGGTTTTCAACAGTTTCAGGTGCGCCATATCGAGTATGCTTCCGCTGACCTGCCTGCGGCCTTCGATGGCTATCGCATTGTACAGTTTACAGATGCCCATGTGGCCTCGATGACCCAGCAGATGGTACAGCGGGCTATTGACAGCATCAATGCCCAGCATGCTGATGCTATTGTCTTTACAGGCGATATGCAGAATATATGGCCAGACGAGTTACCTTCACAGACGTCGTATTTCCGTCAGTTGAAGGCCAAGGATGGTGTCTTTGCCATTTTAGGCAATCACGACTATGCTGTCTATCAAGACTGTGACGAAGCAGAGAAGACTGCCAATTGTGCGAAGACCGTTAAGGCCTTTCGCGATATGGGTTTCGACCTCTTGCTGAACGAGCATCGTATTATTTGTCGTGATTCCGACAGCATCGTTATTGCAGGCATGGAGAACTGGGGCATCGTCAAGCGTATGCCTCGTCGTGGTGATGTACAGAAGACTCTTTCTCAGCCATCAGCCATCAGCCATCAGGCTTTTACCGTCATGCTTCAGCACGACCCTACTTGTTGGCGCGAGAAAATTCTACCTGAATGCAACGCCCAACTGACGCTCAGCGGTCATACTCATGGAGGACAGATTGAACTTTTAGGCTGGTCACCTGTAGCCATGAAGTATCATGAGTGGGGTGGACTCTACAAGGAGGGCTCTCGTGCACTCTACGTTTCTACAGGCTTAGGCGCCCTCATTCCCTTCCGTCTTGGTCTTCCTGGCGAAATCGTTGTAATCACATTGCGGGCTAAAGCCCTAAATGATAATTGAAAAATGATATAATTATGAGGATTCTTTATTGCATTTATCAGATATTCATAGCCTTTCCCGTCACCATTCTGATGACGATATGGACGGCATTCCTTGTGGGTGTGGGCTGTGCTTTGGGCGATGGTCATTTCTGGGGCTACTATCCTGGTCGCTGGTGGGCCCGCGCTATTACACGTGCCTTCTTGTTGCCCGTCACTGTCGAGGGACGTGAACATCTGGAGGCCAACCAGTCGTATGTCTTTGTTGCCAACCATCAGGGCGCTTTCGATATCTTCTTGATATATGGCTTTTTGGGACGTAACTTCAAGTGGATGATGAAGCATCAGTTGAAGAAGATACCTTTTGTGGGTTATGCATGCACGAAATCGCACCAGATATTTGTTGACAAGCGAGGTCCCAGTAAGGTTCGTGCCACCTACGAGGCTGCACGTCATATCCTTGAAACGGGCAATTGCAGTGTGGTTGTCTTCCCTGAGGGAGCCCGTTCGTTTACAGGCCATATGGGCCTTTTCCGTAAGGGAGCCTTTGCCTTGGCTGATGAGTTGCAACTGCCTGTGGTACCGCTTACCATTAATGGATCGTTCAACGTCATGCCACGTACCAAGGACTGGCATTTCGCCTCGTGGCATCCTCTGCGTCTCACCATCCATCAGCCCATTTATCCCGTTGGGCAGGGACCTGACAATGTGCAGGCCACTATGAGTCAGTCCTACGACAGCGTCATGTCTGCCCTTGTTCCTGAATATCAGGGCTACGTTGAGAATCCAGACCAATAGGGTAAAGAAACTAAAACGAATACGATTATGAAACCCAAATGGCTTGAGAAAGAAAGACTATACAAAATAATGTTTGAGTCGGACACACCAAGTGGACGTGCCTTCGATATTGTCTTAATGGTTATGATCTCGCTCAGCATTCTCATATCCTTTGTCGAGACCATACCATCGCTGGCTCATGCCTTTCAGCTCACGTTGGAGATATTGGAATATCTGCTAACCTTCTTCTTTACCGTTGAATATATTGCCCGCATCTATTGCTCGCCACGCCCCAAGGAATATGTGCTGAGCTTCTTTGGTGTGATAGACCTCTTGGCTACATTGCCACCTTATCTTTCCTATTTCCTGCCCAATGCGCGCTACATGCTGTTGTTCCGTACGTTCCGCTTCATCCGCATCTTCCGCATCCTCAAGTTGTTCTCCCTTATCAACGAAGGCTACATTCTGATGTACTCTCTCAGGAAGAGTCTCAACAAGATATCCGTCTATTTCCTGTTTGTGCTCATTCTGGTCACCTGTCTAGGTACGCTGATGTACATGGTTGAAAGTGGACATCCCGATACGAAATTCACCGATTTGGCCACATCTGTCTATTGGGCCATCGTCACCATGACTACCGTTGGTTATGGCGATATCACACCCGTCACTCCCATTGGCCGTCTGCTCTCGGCTTTCGTCATGCTGTTGGGTTACACCATCATTGCCGTACCCACAGGCATCGTCACCGCCACCATTATCGACGAGACCAAAGAGAAACCCAAGGACGGACGCTGTCCACGTTGTGGCGAGAAGATACGAGAAAAAGACCGTTACTGCTCACACTGCGGAGAAAAACTGTGATTCTTTTTTATTTGGAGTTGGTAAAGCTTGGCGGCGAGGGCACCGCTAATGTTATGCCATACGCTGAACACGGCACCAGGAATGGTGGCCAAAGGGTAGGCGGCGAAATGGAGTACGGCCAGCGATGAGGCGAGGCCGGAGTTCTGCATACCGACCTCGATGCTGAGTGCCACACGTTTGGGACGCTGCAGACGTAGCAGGCGACCAATGAGGTAGCCAACGGAAAGACCAAGAAGATTATGGGCCATGACGACGAGGATCACCATGAGGCCACCAACGAGGAGACGGTCGGCATTATGAGACACGATGATGCCTACCACTAGGGCGATGACAACGGACGAGAAGGCGGGCAGATAGGGTGTGACGGCCTTGGTCAGTTGTGGCAGGAAACGCTGGCACAGCAATCCCACAATGATTGGAGCGATGACCACATAGACAATGCTCTGCAGCATGCCTAAGGTGTCAACATCGACCATAGTGCCTGCCATGAGCCATACCAATAGAGGCGTGAGCAAGGGGGCGAGCAGGGTAGAGGTGGCCGTCATGCCTACGGAGAGAGCCAGGTCGCCCTTGGCCAGATAGGTGATGACGTTAGAGGCCGTTCCACCAGGACAGCAGCCTACAAGGATGACACCGAGGGCCAGTTCCTTGGGTAGCGAGAAAGCCCACGTAAGTCCGAAAGCCAAGAGGGGCATGACGGTGAACTGTGCCAGACAACCGATGAGAATGTCCTTGGGGCGACTTAATACAATTTTGAAGTCGTGGGGCGAGAGGGTGAGACCCATGCCGAACATGATGACGCCCAACATGGGATTGATGGCCCATGTGTCAATCCAAAGGAACGATGCTGGCCAAAGCAACGATACAACTGCCACGGCCAGCACCATCAAGCCCATCCAGCGGGCTATAAAATCACATAATGTCTTCATTCTACTATCTTGGGATACTTGCGTGTCCAACCGTCCCAGCGCAGGCGCATGACACCGAAGAAAGCCTCGCCAAAGATGCCGCCTGACATCTTTGAAACACCCTCGCGACGATTGACGAAGATGACGGGAACCTCCTTGATCTTAAAGCCAATCTTATAGGCGGTGAACTTCATCTCAATCTGGAAGCCGTAGCCCTTGAAACGGACTTTGTCGAGTTCGATAGTCTTCAGCACACGACGCTTATAACACTTGAAACCAGCGGTGGTGTCGTGAACCTTGAAACCTGTGACGATGCGCACGTATTTCGAAGCGAAATAGGACATGAGTACACGACCAATGGGCCAGTTGACAACGTTGACGCCAGAGACATAACGCGAGCCGATAGCGACATCGTAACCCTCATTAGCACAAGCGGAATACAGTCGAGGTAGGTCGTTGGGATCGTGGCTGAAGTCGGCATCCATCTCGAAGATGTAGCCGTAGTCGCGCTCTAATGCCCACTTGAAACCCGTGATATAAGCGGTGCCGAGGCCAAGCTTTCCGCTGCGCTCGAGGATGAACAGCCGATCAGCAAATTCCTCTTGTGCCATCATACCTTTGACGATAGCTGCAGTTCCGTCTGGTGAACCGTCATCGATGACCAAGATATGAAAACACTTCTCCAGTCCGAAGACGGCCCGGATAATCTTCTCGATGTTCTCTTTCTCGTTATACGTGGGTATGATAACGATACTATCGCTTACGTGCGTCATTTTTATATATTGCTTTTATTTCTGCTGCAAAGTTATAAAATTATTGAGAATAATCTCATTGCTGAAGCAATTTTTTCACTATTTACTATTCACTTTTCACTTTATTTCGTAATTTTGCACACGAATTCATGATGAAGATTCAAGATTTGCTGAAATTATATGCCAAGTCGGCTCAAGTGGGCGCCTTGGCAGACGTGATGGGGAAAAAACGGGTGAAATCCATTTTCCTCGAGGGACTCATGTGCTCATCGGCTCCGATGGTTTTTGCGGCGATGATGTCGAAAGCCAAACGATCTCTGACCAGCGGTCAGAGTGTGGCGTTGCAATCGACCACATTATTTATTTTGCAGGATGCTGAGGAGGCAGGGTATTTTTATCATGATCTGGTGCAGCTGTTGGACGACAAACAGGTACTATTCTTTCCGTCGAGCTATCGTCGTGCCATCAAGTACGGACAGAGGGATGCCGCCAACGAGATACTGAGGACGGAGGTGCTCTCGAAATTGTCATATGGGGGTGGGCTCATCGTCAGCTACCCTGAGGCCATAGCAGAACTGGTGATATCGAAAAAACAACTGGACGACAGAACGCTGGTGTTGCATCAGGGCGACGAACTGGATGTAGACGCGACATTGGAGAGTCTGCGTTCGTTAGGATTTCACGAAGTAGAGTATGTGTACGAGCCTGGCCAGTTTGCCCTGCGAGGTAGTATTCTCGACGTATATAGCTATAGCTCTGAATACCCGTTCCGCATCGACCTGTTTGGCGACGAGATCGACTCGATTCGAACGTTCGAAGTGGAGACACAGTTGTCGAAAGACAAACGCGAACAGGTGGAAATCGTACCAGAACTGGGACTGACGGAAACGGAGAAGGTATCGTTCTTTTCGTTTCTACCTGAGGGGACGATGTTGGTGGCCAAGGACTTCCTTTATGTCCGCGATGCGATAGACCGTATTTATCAAGAGGGCTTTTCTGAGCAGGCACTGACAGAACGACTGGAGGGTGCCACGGAAATGGATCAGCAGGCCATCCGCATGGAGATGCAGAAGGAGATACAGCTGATTAGCGGACAAACCTTTACTCGCGATATGGCAGGATTCCGACGTATCGAGATAGGTCATCGCCCGACAGGGGTACCTGATGCCACGATAGCCTTCCATATATCGCCTCAGCCGCAGTTCCATAAGAATTTCGAACTCCTGCAACAGTCGTTGGAACAGTATCTGGCTGATGGCTATCGTCTCTGCATCCTTGCCGATAGCCAGAAGCAGTTGGACCGCTTGAAGGACATCTTTGCAGAAAAAGGAACAGTCCTTTTCGATTCCGTCGAAAAGACCCTCCACGAGGGTTTTGCCGACAACGACCAGAAGTTGTGTGTCTTTACCGACCACCAGATATTCGACCGCTTCCATAAGTACAACCTGCGCTCGGACAAGGCCCGCAGTGGTAAGGTGGCGCTGACGCTGAAGGAGATTCAGCAGTTTGAGGTGGGCGACTACGTGGTACATATAGACCATGGTATCGGCAAGTTTGGTGGACTGGTACGCATGCCTCAGGGCGATAGCTACCAAGAGATGATTAAAATCATGTACGAGGGTGGGGGGGCCATCTACGTCTCTATCCATTCTTTGTATAAGGTGTCGAAATACAAGGCGCAGGAGAGTGGTGAGCCACCTCGCCTGTCGCATCTGGGTACGGGCCAGTGGGAACGCATGAAGGAGCGTACCAAGCAAAAGTTAAAAGACATTGCTCGCAATCTCATCAAACTCTATGCTACCCGTCGTCAACAGAAGGGCTTTGCCTATTCGCCTGATTCGTTTATGCAGCAAGAGCTGGAGGCCTCGTTCTTATATGAGGACACGCCCGATCAGCTGAAGGCTACTAACGACGTGAAAGCCGACATGGAGCAGGCTCGGCCCATGGACCGATTGGTGTGTGGCGATGTGGGATTCGGCAAGACGGAAGTCGCTGTGCGTGCTGCTTTCAAGGCGGCATGCGACTCGAAACAGGTGGCCGTATTGGTGCCGACAACGGTATTGGCCTATCAGCATTACCAAACGTTCTCTTCACGTTTGAAGGATTTACCTGTACGTGTGGAATATCTTTCGCGTGCCCGTAGCACGAAGCAAACCACCGCTATCCTCAAGGATTTGGCTGAGGGCAAGATAGATATCTTAATAGGTACGCATAAGCTGATAGGCAAGAGTGTGAAGTTCAAGGATTTAGGTCTGCTGATTATCGACGAGGAACAGAAGTTTGGCGTGTCTACTAAAGAGAAGTTGCGCCAGATGAAGACCAATGTCGACACGCTGACTATGAGTGCGACACCTATTCCACGTACGTTACAGTTCTCGTTGGTGGGTGCGCGTGACCTGAGTATCATACAGACGCCACCTCCAAACCGCTATCCCATTCAGACAGAGATACATACCTTTGGCGCGGAGATTATTGCCGACGCCATCAACTTCGAGATGTCACGCAACGGACAGGTGTACTTTGTCAATCCGCGCATCAACGACCTGACGCGTATCAAAGAGATGATTCAGAAGTATGTGCCTGATGCCCGTATAGCGGTAGGCCACGGACAGATGAAGCCTGAGGAATTGGAACAGATCATCTTCGACTTCCAGAACTACGACTATGACGTATTGCTGTCGACGACCATCGTGGAGAATGGTATCGACATTCCCAATGCCAATACCATCATCATCAATGGTGCCCATAGGTTCGGACTCAGTGACCTGCACCAGATGCGAGGACGTGTGGGACGAAGCAATCGCAAGGCTTTCTGTTATCTGCTGGCGCCTCCTTTGGCTGATTTGCCTCAAGAGAGCCGCAGACGTTTGGAGGCACTGGAACAGTTCAGCGACCTGGGTTCAGGCATTCATATCGCCATGCAGGATCTTGACATCCGTGGTGCTGGTAATCTGTTAGGTGCTGAACAGAGCGGCTTTATCGCAGACTTGGGTTACGAGACCTACGTCAAGATACTACAGCAGGCGGTAGTAGAGATACATAATGAAAAGCCAGCGCATAAGGGGACTGTCCCTGCTGTGCGTAGTTCACGGAGTACAGAGGGACTGCCCCCCAATAGCTCTAATAGCTTCGATTTTGTTTCCGACTGTTCTTTGGAAAGCGATTTGGAGATGTACTTCCCTGACCAGTATGTGCCCAGCGATTCTGAGCGTATGCTGCTCTATCGCGAGTTGGATGGTCTGCAGACAGACGATCAATTGGCAGCCTATCGTACGCGTCTGATAGACCGTTTTGGCAAGGTGCCGCATGTGGGCGAGGAACTGATGCAGGTGGTGCCTTTGCGCCGTTATGGCAAGGCATTAGGATGCGAGAAGATAGTGCTGAAACAAGACAAGATGACCATGTTTTTTGTGTCGAGTGCCACTAGTCCGTTCTATCAGAGTGAGGCTTTTGACCGTATTCTGCAGTTTGTGGCACAGAATCCGCGACGCTGCCAGTTCCGTGAGGTCAATGGCAAACGTTCGATGATGATTAACGATATTTTCACAGTGGAGGAAGCCGTTCTACTGTTGAAGCAGATATAAATCATGAGCCCCGCCAACGATAGCGGGGCTCATAATTGAATGATAATATTACATCTTATTGCTTGTCTAATTCAGCAAGGTTCTCGGCAATCATCTCGTCGGTAACCGTGTAGTTCTGCAGGTCGCCCTTGATGAAGGCCTCGTATGATGGCATGTCGATGAGTCCGTGACCAGAGAGGTTGAAGAGGATGACCTTCTCCTCGCCAGTCTCCTTGCACTTCAGAGCCTCGCGGATAGTAGCGGCAATGGCGTGGGTGCTTTCAGGAGCAGGGATGATACCCTCAGTACGGGCGAAGAGCATACCTGCCTCGAAAGTTTCAAGCTGAGGAATGTCGACACCATGCATCAGACCGTCCTTAATCAGCTGGCTGATAATCATACCGGCACCATGGTAGCGCAGACCACCAGCATGGATATTGCTTGGCTTGAAGTTGTGGCCCAGCGTGTACATGGGCAGCAGAGGCGTGTAGCCAGCCTCGTCGCCGAAGTCGTAGCGGAACTGACCGCGGGTCAACTTAGGACAGCTGTCGGGCTCGGCAGCAATGAACTCTGTATTTTTGCCATCGAGCAGGTTGTGGCGCATAAAGGGGAACGAGATACCACCGAAGTTTGAACCGCCACCGAAGCAGCCAATGATGATATCGGGATACTCGCCAGCCATTGCCATCTGCTTTTCAGCCTCCAGACCGATGATGGTCTGATGTAGACCAACGTGGTTGAGCACGGAGCCGAGGGTGTATTTGCAGTTTGGCGTAGTCGTAGCCAACTCAACAGCTTCAGAGATAGCGGTGCCCAGCGAACCAGAGTGTGTCGGGTCCTTGGTTAAGATGTCCTTACCGGCACGAGTCGACATCGAAGGAGAACCCTCGACAACAGCACCGAAGGTGCGCATGATGCTGGAACGATAAGGCTTCTGCTGCATGGTAATCTTCACCTGATAAACGGCGCAGTCGAGGCCATAGATCTTGGCAGCATAGCTCAATGCGGCACCCCACTGACCAGCACCGGTCTCAGTGGTGACATTCGTCGTGCCTTCCTGCTTGGCATAGTAGCACTGGGGCAGGGCAGAGTTGATCTTGTGTGAACCTAAGGGATTGGTTGACTCGTTCTTGAAATAGATGTGGGCAGGAGTACCCAGCGCCTCTTCGAGGGCATAGGCACGTACCAGCGGGGTAGAACGATAGTACTTGTACTTCTCGAGCACGTCCTCAGGAATGTCAATCCAGCGATGCTCAGTGTCCAGTTCCTGCACACAGCATTCGCGAGGGAAGATGTGTGCTAAGTCATCGACGCCCAAAGGCTGCTTAGTAGCAGGATGGATGGGCGGCATGGGTTTGTTGGGCATGTCGGCCTGAATGTTGTACCACTGTGTAGGAATCTCACTCTCCTGAAGGATGAATTTTTTCTGCTTTGACATAGTTTCTTGTTGTTGGTGAATAATTACCGCCTGCAAAGGTACAATAAAACTTTGAATTTTGAAGTTTGAAGTTTGATCTTTGTGATATGATAAAGCGTTAAATAAATATAATTTGTAATCATAATCTTCAAATTTCAAATTTCAAACTTCAAAGAAAAACAGTAACTTTGCACACAATTATGACAATAATAGCTGTTGTACTGGGATATTTTGCTTTGCTTTTTGCCTTCAGCAGATGGACAGGCAGGCGGGCAACCAACGAAA
>Ga0247608_10005524_pt1 | contig 13634 bp, 6 predicted proteins | sample 176DNAGHGlowgp2_FD_193490 | JGI IMG/M metagenome (GOLD analysis project Ga0247608, IMG submission 193490) | Sheep rumen microbial communities from Palmerston North, Manawatu-Wanganui, New Zealand - 1766 DNA GHGlow gp2 | ecosystem: Host-associated > Mammals > Digestive system > Stomach > Rumen ...
ATTTCTTACCGCATGTTGAATTTGATATGCAAGACCTCTTGCAGCATTGACTGCCGGACCGAAAAACATATTCAAAATAACATTCACACCTTGCCCATAGAATGCACCCGATATATTTGCATATAGGCTCCATCCCATGTATCCTATCATATCTTTAAATATCTGTGAATTGTATTTTAAACTAAAGACAGCTTCCTGAAAATGCCTCTTACAATAGGATGTATATACAGATCTCATTAAAATAGAGTTTAGCATCATCAAGAAGCCATAAAAAATCAATCTATCCTGAATGTCTATTGTTATAATATAAGCTACCAACAATTTCAGCAAAGCCTCTAATAAAGACATGTAAGCAAAGACACCCATTTCCTCCCTTGCTATAATTACTGCATTATAAGGAGCACTTATGGTGTTGAACAGAAATGAGATTATTGAAAACTGAAAAACAAAATTAGCAGCATATAGTCTTCCTTCTGGTATGACAAGTTGAGTGTTTAAAAACCATACTCCGATACTTTCTGCCAAAATGAGCGTCACTAAACAAATTATTACATGTAAGAAAATAGCAGTCTTAAAGGTTTCTTGTATTTCATGAACTACACCCTTACCAATACTATATGATAAAAATCTTTGGGTTGCGCCTGCCATTGTTGTACGGAAAAATGATGACATAACCACCAATCCACCTACAACATTATAAATTCCATAGTCCTCTACTCCTAGAGCATTCAAGATAACTCTGCTTGTGTATAAAGACACAAGCATAAGGAACAACATGCGACCATAAAGCATCAGTGTGTTTTTGGCTATTCGCTTATTGTCTATCTGTGACATTTAGTATATACGTCATTGAAATTTGACACAATCAATCTTGATTAGGAATCTGAAATGTCCCTTTAATCCTCCTTTTTCATAATCTTTCTCGCCTGGCTAAACACTCCCTGCAAAGGGAAAAACACGGCTTCAGAGAAATAGGAAGTGAGATAGGGACGGACAAAGTGTAATCGCTGTTGAAAACGGCTGTCCTCATCAACTTTAAGACCAGCGTTGTCTATAATTTGGCGTATAATGAATTGACCATCTTCTTCATTTAGAGGAAACAGGAGACAACCCACAGGAAGCCTTAATAAATGAACATAAATCCACCCAATTGCGCCACTTATTTTCCTCAGATTCAAGTTTTTCAAGTCCGTTTTCACATCATTCAACACTGACGCTGAAGGATTTTCATCATGAAAAGACTTCAACACAAAGTAGTAATCCAAGACATGTCGCATGGCTACACCCTCATACAACAGATGCTTGAAAAGGTGATGAAGGATAAAAACAGCATTAAAGCGAAGGGATGGTATAGAAATTTCACGGTCACACTCAGGCAAAACAACACGAGTTTGCATTTGTTCATCTTGATGTACCTTTGCCCATTTTTGTATTTTCCAGTTTGTCAATGGATTGAAAGCCAACGAAGGGGTGAAATGTGCCTCAACCATTGTACCATCTTTTAAATCGAAACCGATATGATGGTAATTCGGTTTTCTGGAAGGTGCTATTTTATGAACATAATTGACAATCTCCTTCCTCTCCCCCTTCAACCAAATATCTATATCTCCACTTTGGCGACGGAGTGGATTGGGATAAAGGAGGGCTACGCCTTGACCTTTGAGGATGCAGTTGGGAAAACCATCTTTACGGAAACGATTGCTCACAAGGGCTGTCATCTTGTTCATGTGGCGGTTGCGGTCCTCTATTTCCTGTACACACTGGTACATATCAATTTGCAGGTCGGTTGGAGGACGCTGTCCCTCTGGCAACTTCTCAACTGCGGAGTACAAGATGCCCAACACGCTTTGCTTCACTGCCATCTGCGACACATCCAGCCATTCGTCGTCTGTCAGTGTAGTCGTCAGCCCCTCTTGCGTGCCCAAAGCTATGCGCAACAGTTCAAAAAACAGTTCCTCTGTACGTGTCAACATCTATGAATTCCAGAAACGTCAAAAACAAAGAATGAAGAATGGCTATCGCAAACCTGCTTCATCAGCTCATTCTTCACTCTTCATCATTCTTCACTTTTCACTTTTAACTTTTCACTTATTAATACCCCTCAGGGTTCTGGCTCTGCCAGTTCCAGGAGTCGCGGCACATGTCCTCGATGCCGTACTGTGCCTTCCAGCCGAGTTCCTTCTCAGCCTTCGTTGGGTCACAGTAGCAAGTAGCGATGTCACCTGGACGACGAGGCTTGATGCTGTATGGCACCTTCACACCGTTAGCCTTCTCGAACGCCTTCACCACGTCGAGCACACTGTAGCCATGACCCGTACCGATGTTATAGATGGCAAGACCAGCCTTCTTCTCGATAGCCTGGAGAGCTGCCACATGAGCCGTAGCCAAATCCACCACGTGGATATAGTCACGCACACCCGTACCGTCATGCGTGTCGTAATCATTACCAAACACGCCCAATTCCTCGCGGCGACCGATAGCAGTCTGCGTGATATATGGCATTAGGTTGTTAGGAATACCGTTAGGATTCTCACCAATACGACCGCTCTGGTGCGCACCGATTGGGTTGAAATAGCGCAGTAGCACCACGTTCCACTCAGGGTCAGCCTTCTGCACGTCCATCAGCACCTGCTCCAGCATCGACTTCGTCTGGCCGTATGGGTTCGTGCAGTGACCCTTAGGACATTCCTCCGTGATAGGAATCATGGCAGGGTCGCCATACACCGTGGCAGAACTTGAGAAGATGATGTTCTTGCAACCATGCTGGCGCATCACGTCGAGCAGGGTGAACGTACCGCTCATATTGTTTTCGTAGTATTCCAAAGGCTTGGCAACACTCTCGCCCACAGCCTTCAGTCCAGCGAAGTGGATGCAAGAGTCGAAACTATATTGTTCAAACACCTTGTTGAGAGCCTCGCGGTCGCGGATGTCAGCCTCAACGAATGGCACCTCAGCACCAATCAACTCACCCACGCGGCGCAATGCCTCAGGATTTGAATTGACAAAATTGTCAACAACTACGAACTCATAACCAGCCTTATGAAGTTCGATAAGGGTGTGGCTACCAATAAAACCAGCACCACCAGTCACTAAAATTCTCTTTGCCATGATAGTGTAATATCTTAAGAGTTAGAAGTATATATACGCAAAAAATCCTCTAATCGTCTGTAAACATCAGTATTACAAACAATTAGAGACTCAGTACATTACACATTAACGGTTTTTAACAAGGCCACACACATTCAACATCAACCATTTTGTCAACACAAAACAGAAGATATTTTCATAGTAGATGCGTTTTATTAGCTTGCCTTTTTCAATGCCTTCACATCTCTCAAAGCCATCAAAAACAGGCATACCTCTTAAAAAAACCGCTGCAAAGTTACGATTTTTTTTTCCGCATACAATCCTCAACCCATCATTTTTTGTTATCTTCAACAATTTTCGCGACTTTGAAAACAATTATAAAGAAAACAAGTCAACAAATTATCACAAATTACCACAGCCTTCCTCAGCACACATCAATTCACACTTTTTTGAACATGAATCAACCCTGAATTACAATATTCCTATACCCTTCAAATAATTCACGAAAAATTCACGGATAATTTACGGTAATTCATGTTGAAAAAACTAAACGCAAATATATCGTGAATTATCCGTATATTAACCATGAATTAAAATATCCTTTTACCCATCAAAAAATTTACGAGAAATTCACGGACAATTCGTGGCAATTCACGTTTTAATAGATTCACGGAAATTCATGTTGAAATATCTTTAACGCAAATATATCGTGAATTATCCGTAAATTAACCATGAATTAAAATGTTCTTATACCCATCAAATAATTTACGAGAAATTCACGGACAATTCGTGGCAATTCACGTTTTAATAGATTCACGGAAATTCACGTTGAAATGTCTTTAACGCAAATATATCGTGAATTATCCGTAAATTAACCATGAATTAAAATGTTCATATACCCACAAAAAAATTTACGAGAAATTCGCGGACAATTCGTGGCAATTCACGTTTTAATAGATTCACGGATATTCACGTTGAAATATCTTTAACGCAAATATATCGTGAATTATCCGTAAATTAACCATGAATTAAAATGTTCTTATACCCATCAAATAATTTACGAGAAATTCACGGACAATTCGTGGCAATTCACGTTTTAATAGATTCACGGAAATTCACGTTTTAATAGATTCACGGAAATTCACGTTGAAATATCTTTAACGCAAATATATCGTGAATTATCCGTAAATTAACCATGAATTAAAATGTTCTTATACCCATAAAAAAATTACGAGAAATTCACGGACAATTCGTGGCAATTCACGTTTTAATGGATTCACGGAAATTCATGTTGAAATGTCTTTAACGCAAATATATCGTGAATTATCCGTAAATTACCCATGAATTAAAATGTTCTTCTACCCATCAAAAAATTTACGAGAAATTCACGGACAATTCGTGGCAATTCACGTTTTAATAGATTCACGGAAATTCTTGTTGAAATATCTTTAACGCAAGTATATCGTGAATTATCCGTAAATTAACCATGAATTAAAATATTCTTTTACCCATCAAAAAATTTACGAGAAATTCACGGACAATTCGTGGCAATTCACGTTTTAATAGATTCACGGAAATTCACGTTGAAATATCTTTAACGCAAATATATCGAGAATTACCCGTAAATTAACCATGAATTAAAATATCCTTTTACCCATCAAATAATTTACGAGAAATTCACGGACAATTCGTGGCAATTCACGTTTTAATATATTTTGCAGCCATTTGTTGACCTCTTAACCCCCAGAAAAGCCAAAAACTACCGATGATTTCGACATTTTTCTCATTTTCAATAAACACAAATCATCCGTAAATCAACCACGAATGAACCATAAACAAAAAAACCTTTTATTTCTGAAAAAATTATTCTAATTATTTTAATTTCTTTCCTAAAAATACGTACCAACTTATTTTTCAATCGATTACTTAACAATAACATCGCTCTTCAATTAATGCCCATTCGCGTTCGTTTGTTGACCCATCCAACCTTGCATTCGTTACAACTTAAACGTCGAGGGCTCGTTTGCGTCACAACGAGCCTTCGGCGGAAGACAAACGAAGGCTCGGTGATGAAGCAACGAAGGTTCGGTGGATTTCTGCGTTCAAAATAACGAATTTGCGATGACGAATGAACGAAAAGTGTAAATCTAACAAATAATTCTGTCAATTTTATAACATTCCCCCCAAAAAAATCAGAAGAAAAGATATAAAAATAAAAGATTTTGCTTAACTTCGCGTCCGAAATTTTGCCCACACGAACAAATTAGTGGAAAAAAGAGGTGTTTTACCCCAGAACCATCAGTGAAGTTGATTGGGAAGAGGACAACCGATGTATGAGATAGAGAACACCTACTTGTGGGAAGCACATTGAGAGAATGAAAAGCCCTGCTTAAATCTATTAGTCATTGATTGGAAAAGGAGAAAACGATTGATGACGAAAGACAGGAATAAGATAACCCAAGCGGTTCTTTCCCAAAAGCTACAGAGTCATTAGCCCCATAGTCTTACCACCACCTTATATAATTATAGATAAGAAAATCATTCAATATTAATTAATCTTTTTTGTTATGTTCAAGAGAATTATTTCTTTGTTTGTGCTACTGCTCACTTTGTGCAGTAATGCATGGGCAGATGTCAGTTGGGATTTCACAAATTCTAACGATCACAACTTAAGTAAGAATGGTGTCACCTTGTCCGTAAACGGCTGGGAATTCAAAAACGGAGCGTTGCAAGCAAGATGGGGAGATGGTGGTGCCACACTGACGATTCCTGTCAATCAGGGACAAACGATAACAATAATCTTCTCGAAGCCCTCCAATGGTAGGTATGAATTTCATGTAAGTGGTGCTATCAGCGAGACAGCTGCTAAAGACATTGAATATACAGATTCGTATGTTGCACAGTATATAGCTACTTATAATGGTAACATTGTCATCACTTCTGGAAAACATTGTTATAATGCAGATAAAAACTATTGGACTTCACCTTATGGCTTAGTGACAAGTCTTACAATTCAGGACCAGAACAATGTTATCCAATTCGTAAAGAACGGTAATCCTGTGACTTCTGATGTGGCAGACTTTATTGGTTTGAATTATCAGGAACCTGTGCTGATGGGTATAAAAGATGGAGACGTAGTTACTTATGATATTCAAGCAATTGAAGGAGGTTCCATTGCATCCATAGACAGAGGAACTGGCGACTTGATGTTCACCAACTGTGGTAAATGTAAAGTAATTGCAACCATTAACAGAAATGGTCAAACGCAAACAAGGGAATACACGTTAACCATCCAAGCTGACGATGCCACTTATGAAGTGGATGAATACACTTACACGTTGACAGGCAATGGAAAATTGTTGGAGAATGTGGTAAGGAATCAGGTCCCAAAAATAACCATGTCGTTTGGTAATCCAGAACTTTCGACTCCCAATGCAACGATGGTGAGAAACAACGATGGTGGTAGCACTCCTGTAGCTACAGTTCTCGACCAAAACGGCTGGCGACAAGTGTCGATGGAAACCGTTCAGCAGGATGGTGTCGACAAGCAAAAGCCTCACCAAGGTTCATTCTACGTATTCAAGCCTGAGACCAGTGGCTTATTGACCGTTGAAGGTTTCTTGAATACAACTTCCAATACCGCATACTTTGTTGATGCCGACAATTTGGCTCCTTCACGTGAGTCCACAACGGAGTATCTGACATCCTTGGTTGACAAGACATGGGGTGGAATTGGTGTGGCAAGTGAATGGGCAGCACCAGCAGTTGAGACAGCAGATGGTGACTATCAGCAAATGCGTGAGGTGTACAGTAATAGTAGAATATTTGGACATGGACCACAAATCACACATAGAGTGACAGGAGTGCCAGCAGGCACTTATAAAGTTACTGTGTATGCTAATGCAATGCTCACTCCTGACCGCGGTATCAAACAAACATCTGGTAATAACTTAGCTACTTTGGATGCATATGTTGATGAGAATCACAAAGGAGACGATGTAGCTGCTATAGCATGTCAGTACAATTATGATAACGACAAGGTAGCAAAAGTGCGTTCTCAAGTTGCCGATCGTACAACAGAAAATGGTTTATATACTATTAATGATGTTGAAGTTGGAGAAGACGGAATACTTACAATACAATTTATGACCACTACCTTTAATGGTGAACGAGGTGTGAACTGGATTACTATCCAAATCAAGTCGATTGAAAGGACGGACGGCGGTACCAGCACAACCTCTTGGACTCCTCTTCGTGAAATTTCGACCACAGACATTAATGAAAAACAAACGACAGCAGAGATTCCTGTGGAGAAAGGCCACACTTATTATCTCTATGGCAATACGCCAAGCACGAATGGTGGCGGCTGGCTGACTTATCAGCTTCATTCGTTCACATTCATTCCAGGCATCAGCTTTAAAACATGGTCTTATGTGCTGGGAGAGGGTGAAACTGAATATACTCAAACTGTACAGGGAGGTATTACGGGTGTCACTTATAGTGGAACTGGCAGGGGTGGTCTCGAAGCAGATGTGGATCCAAGCACCGGAAAAGTCAGCAACTTCCGAGGTGATGGTGGTGCTATTATCGTGACCGCCACGAAGGGCGATGAATCCGATTTCTACGTGATTACCAAGCCATACAAGACGCACAAGTGGACGTTTACCAACATGAATTACACAGCAAAAGGAGAAGACCATGTGTGTGACTTAGCAAATGATTTCAAGCTGGACGGTAGTCGTGACTGGGGTGTGAACTACAAGGTGCGTACCTATAACGAAACCACAAGAAACCTGCAATACATCAATGTGCCTGTAATGACAAACAACACGGCTCTCAGTGGTGAAAACGCTGCCTACATCGGCGCAACTGCTGGTTTGGTTGTTGAAGCCAACAGTAAGTGCTTCGGTTCGAATGCAACAGTGCCTAATTTATTAGATGGCTTAACTGATGCACAGAAAAATGACGCTGCAATCGTTGACCAAACACTGAGAACGATGTTGCAATACACAAAGGAAGATGTTCAGCATGACGGAGGTGTTTATTCAACTGATATGATTACATGGCAGAAAGGTGCCAAGATAATTATTCCATCCTTGAAGGCAGGACAATACGTACGTGTCAAATGGGCTCGTTATAATGATGACAAGGGTGAGTTCATCCAAGTGAAGAATCTTGCTGATGCGGAGGGAACTCGTATCAATCGCAACATTCGTTCGTGGTCTGTTCAAGATGTTGATGGGAAAGTGGACAATTATGGCTACACGGTGTTCAAAGTGATTGCATATGAAAAGGTACTTGATAATGATAATGTAGCTAATGGTATTGTAAGTGTAAGTTTCGAACCTCAGGACAATGGCTGGACGAATCTCTATTCGATTGAAGTGGCTGATGAGTTTGAGAACTTGAATTATATAGTAAGTGGTGAAGTTCCTGCTGGTAAGGTTGTTACTGACACAGACCTCCGCTTAGCATATATGGTTGATAATTCAACCGGTGTTTCTGATTATGCACCTACAAGCTTCACTCATGAGTATGGCAAATCGAGCACATATCAGTTTGCAGACCGATACAAAAACAGAAATGGCAACATTGTATTAAACACTCCAAGTGTCCCAAGCCATTCTCAGTTTGGTTATCATGTGAGGTATTCACTTCAAGGACTTGATGGTTCTTCTACTCTCATGCCAAGTCTGACTGCTAATGTGACTTCCAATAATGGTAATGGAGTGAAAGGTCGCAAGAAAGCAAATGGCACACCAACTGCAACATCAATTACAGAGGGTGGTTTGTTAACTTATGCTGGCCAGGGACAGTGTGTTGTTGTTCAGAAAGCATACGAAGGTGAAACATCGTTGGGTGAAACTGAATACGTCTTTGACATTCAGCGCACCATCATCACTATCACCCAGGATGTGGACATCACTTGGGACTATCCTTACACTTGGGACTTCACGAATATCTCTAATGAGACATTGACAGCTATTGGCGCAGCTAATGATGGTACAGGTAATGCTAACTGGCAGAAGAATACTGATGGTTCTTTCAAAGCAACAGATAGCTTCAAGAACACCTTCGTGCAGGGTGGTATGCTCTCAAGCACTGATACTTACGAGAATTTAGCTACGGACGCAGAGGCTAAATCCGGCACAGGCAACAGAATCTCTGAATACGAAGGTCTTGGCTTCCAGACTGAAACAAACGCTGCTTCGTCTGCTACAGGTCTCGATTATATCGGTATCACGGTTCCAACCGACAAGCCAGGAGAACATGGTGGTGCAGGTGGTATGGTTATTGGCAATAAGGAAACTACCATTGTGGTTCCAGACGTACCTGCTGGTATGAATGTCTATGTACGCTTAGAACCTCAGGATGGCGCAAGCGTGAACGTGGGTGGAACAACATCAGAAGACTTCACAGACGGCAATGAGAAAGTTTATTCCACTCAAGTATCAAAAGAGGGCAACGTGGAACTGAAGCTCAAGAATGTAGTAGTGAAAGGTATTGCTGTGAGCGATTTCAAGAAGACTTGCTGGTTCCGTAACGGAGAAACCCATGATTATTTCAACACAGACAGCCATCCTCTGCCTATCGACTATACGCTGACGTTATATTACACGAACAATGAGATTCTTGCTTATCAGGTAAATCAAATTTCAGATAAGGTTGCCGCGCTTGGTATGGTTGAGAAAGGTCCTGAGAACACGGGTTATGTTGTTTCCACGACATACAATGATGACAGACCAGTCCAGCGTCCACTCTTCGTGCCATGCGCTAATGACATCAAACGCAACATGACATCAATCTGTGATTATTCAAAGAATCATCTCCTGTCTCACGTAGAAGACGGAAAGATTGAAGGTGGAGATCGTGACACAGAGCATTACGACTACTATGTGCTCACCAATATCTATAAGCAGGTGAATGATGACGACGAGTTAGTTGGTCCATCCAAGACGGCTACGGTGCCAGGATTCTATCGCGTGGTTTCAACAGATGATTCTGAAATGTATCGCTATCGTGCATATCTCAAGTTGCCTAAGTCAACGAGTGGTTCGGGTGTGAAAGCAATTCCTCTCTTCGACTTCGATGGTGAACTGGTGGATGCAATCGACGAAATTCCTGCTATTGCAACAAATGGCATCGACGTGAATGGCACTTTCTACACGCTTCAGGGTATGAAGATTCAAGGCTTGCCTAAGCAGGGAGGCGTTTATATCCAGAACGGCAAGAAAGTAATGGTGAAATAATTGAGATGGAAAAGGTGAAGGAGTGAAAGGGCTTTGGCTCTTCACTCCACAGCCTCAACTTTGATACAATAATTATAATCAAAAATGGACTCAATCATGAAGGCAAGATATATTCAACCAGAGATTGATATTCTCAAGGTTTATGGCAAAGAAGCAGTAATGGATCCTTCACTACACGATGTAAGTGTGGGAGCAGGTGCAAATGCAGGAAATGGTGGTGGTCGCGATGTCAAGTTGCGCGATGATGCTTTCGACGACAAAGAAATCACCTACGGCAACATTTGGTAAGAGACTCAAACTTAACGATAGGAGGTCAACGGATTCGCATGAGTCCGTTGACTTTTTTATTTCAGCGGAGGATAGGAAAGGAAAATCTCCTATACTCCATGACTCCGTAGAATTGGATGTAGTTTTTTAAAAAATGCACGGTGCATTTAGCAGTTTTTAAAGAAAAGTGCTAAACGTATTGTGCAATTTTATTATCTTTGCGCTTGAAAAGAATAAACAACATATAATGGAAGAACTCTACACCACCTTTCGACTTCAACTACAGAGAACATCAACGGAGTTTGTCAGATACCTTCATGACAAGATTGACTGGCAAAGTAGGCTCATAGCAATTCTCGGCTCCAGAGGAGTCGGGAAAAGCACATTGATACTTCAGCACATCAAACTGCATGAGAATTTAGAAGACACTTTATATGTCACAGCTGACGATTTTTACTTTTCGACCCATCGCCTGTTCGACCTCGCCAAGGAATTCTATTTGGAAGGTGGCAAAGCGTTGTATATCGACGAGATACATAAATACAAAGGATGGTCGCAGGAAATCAAAAACATCTACGACCAAATGCCCGACCTGCGAGTTGTGTATTCTGGGTCTTCCATTCTCGACTTAGAGAAAGGAGGAGCAGACCTCAGTCGAAGAAAAATCGAGTATCTATTGCCTGGGCTCTCTTTCCGTGAGTACATCAATATCAGCCAAGGATGGGATTTGCCGTCTTACACGCTTGAAGAGATATTAGACGGTAAAGTAGATTTCCCAATGGGGAAAGAACGTCCCCTCAAGCTTTTCCACCAATACATGAAAGAAGGCTACTATCCTTTCTTTTTGGAAGGGAGTTACCGCTTACGTCTGCAAGGGGTCATCAAGCAAATTGTGGATGAGGATATTCCCAACTATGCTGCCATCGCACTTGCTTCACGAGCTAAACTGCGGAAACTACTTTATATCCTTGCTCAGAGTGTTCCCTTTAAGCCCAATTACTCGAAACTGGAAAAAGACCTTAACATCAGTCGCAACACTCTTCCCGACTACCTCAACTATCTTGAAAAAGCAGGACTGATTCTTGCTTTGCGTGATAATGTTACAGGACTGAAGTTATTGGAAAAGATTGAGAAAATTTATCTGCAAAATCCTAACCTCGCATACGCTCTTTGTGAAACGACACCCGACATAGGCAATATGCGTGAGACTATTTTCCTTGCATGGATGCAAACCAATCACAAGGTTACTGCATCAAAAACATCTGATTTCGAGATTGAAGGTAATACATTCGAAGTGGGTGGTAAGAACAAAGGACAGAAACAATTAGAAGGCAATCCGAACGGGTTTGTCGTGAAAGACGATACTGAATTTGCTTTCCGCAATACCATTCCTCTCTGGATGTTTGGTTTCATATATTAAAAGGGGCATTTTTTGTTTCTACTTAGTCATAACCTTAATCCAAATGGTAACTTAGGGTTAGGGTTATCGTTAAGCTTGTTATCAATTTGTGTCCATTTGTTGATCGTTTTTCGTGTTTGTTCTTTGGGAGTTTGATGTTTGTTTTGTAACTTTGCGGCGGAAAGATGTATAATAAAGATTAGGAGGTAGAGTTATGTTAGGAGTTAATTCACCAAGAGAACGGATAACACCTGAGTTTTCAAAAGAGATTCGGGAATCTCTCCGTCGTGCTATGACTGGTCAGCTAAACGAGAAAGAAAAGGCTGCTCGTCAAAGGCTAAAGGATAGCGAGAAATACTGGACGTTGGAATGGAAGGGACTGCATTTTTAGGAAAACTCGTTTCTTTTCCGCTAACTGATTTTCAGTGTCTTAATACTTTTACCTCTGGTATTGAGTCTATGGACAGATTCATCAGAGGTAATTTTCGATTGAGTGTCGAGAATCACTATTGTCAGGCGTATGCTGTAAAACTCGAAGAAGAGATTGTGGCCATCTTCGCTCTTAGTTTCGATTCTCTCGATTTGGACTCTGACGATAAAGAAGAACTACAGTCTGGCATCTCTTCAACTGCGTCACCAGATGTTGATTATAATTATCAGGAAACATTTTATGCTAAACCTCGATACCCTGCTATGGATATTGCCTACCTTGCTATACAGAAAAAATGGAGAGGCAAACATATTGGGGATTTCTTGATAAAACAGATTGCAGATTTGGCGAGAAGGCAGACGTTAGCGGGTTGTCAGTTCCTTACAGTAGAAGCACTTGCGACAAAAGAGTATAGTGCTGTGGGATTTTACGAACGCTGTGGTTTTGCACCCAACGAAATAAAGAAACCCTACAAAGATACGATTCGGATGTATATGACTTTATACTCCAAAGATGAAATATAACTCCATAACTCCGTAGAATTTTTTTCTCTACGGAGGATAGGAGGAAGGGAGTATAATCAACCTTAACCTTAACCATAACCTTAACCTTAACCGCCATCCGGAGGGAAACTTAGGGTTATCGTTAAGGTTAGGGTTAAGATTAGGGTTATCGTTAAGCTTGTTATCATTTTGTGTCCATTTGTTGACAAAAACTACATGAGTCTGTAGTGATAAATATCCTTGTGAACGGTTTTCACGGAAAATGGGGACGATTTTGAAAGAGGGGTGTTGGGGAAATGTCGTAAATTTGCAGCGTTATCGGGAAAATGTATGTCAACTAAATAACTAATATAACTTCAACTATGCAAATGAAAAAGAACATTTTCTGGGTTCTCATGCTGTTCTTGGTAAGTCAGGCAGCGATGGCTCAACGCTTCACGGACAATCTGGACCGCGGACTGGTAGTGGTTCCGACGGGTGCTGCTGGGAGTAGCAAGACGAATCTTGTCACTTGGCGCAGGCTTGCCAATGAATACTTCGACGTGAAGTACAATCTCTACAAGGACGGTTCGCTCCTGAAATCGGGACTGACAACCACCAGTTATGCTGACAACAGTAACGGACTGCCAACAACGAAATACCAAGTGGCTGCCGTGGTGAATGGTGTGCTGCAAGCAAAATCCACAGCCGTCACTGCA
>Ga0247608_10005525_pt1 | contig 13631 bp, 11 predicted proteins | sample 176DNAGHGlowgp2_FD_193490 | JGI IMG/M metagenome (GOLD analysis project Ga0247608, IMG submission 193490) | Sheep rumen microbial communities from Palmerston North, Manawatu-Wanganui, New Zealand - 1766 DNA GHGlow gp2 | ecosystem: Host-associated > Mammals > Digestive system > Stomach > Rumen ...
CGCAACCTAGCTCCTCAATCCACAAGACAGGCAATTGAAAATACGGATGGTGCAGATCTTGGTACCGGCTTTGCCAAGTTTATGACTATTAGTCCCATGATAAAGAAAGTTAATTGTGTATTGGGCGGTTCAAAGACTTTCGAACAACACTTTTTGGTATCAAATGAATCTCTTTTCTCTAGTATGTCATTCGATGTCAAAATCGACTCTATAAAAAATATAGGTGAAGGAAACGTTGTACCAAACGTCACATTATCACCTTCTAGGAATATTACTAAGGCATCCACCAAGAAGATGGAAGATGGAAAGTACAAGATGAACTTCTCACTGAATTTTATCAATGAATCAGCCTGTGAGTGTGACATCTACGTGACTCTGGCAGGAAGAAGCCAGGCCGACAAGGTGATTAATTTCGAACCAGGTGGCTTTGTCATTCAGGTACGGAACAAACCAATTCCTAAAGTAAAAGTCCTAAACGGTGGTTGGCATTAATTCAGACAACAATAAAATCTTGATAAGAATGAAACATCGGATAATCATTGCGGCCTTGATGGTTTTCGTCTGCATGACAGCATCGGCTGAAGAATTGAAACAAGGGGAAAAACTCGTTAAAAGTCTGGAACTAGAGTTCGACGAACAGGCCAAGGCAGATAACGTATTCATCTCTTGGGAGCTGTGTGGAGACTGGGATAAGTTCGATTACAGTTTCTCGCAAGGGACACTCGAAGATAACGTACTCACCATTAACGCAAAAAACTACAAGACGTTTGTTGACGGGCACGAGGGAATTGCACTTACAATAGCCGGAAAGCCCAAGACAGACGAGGGCAATTACAACCTAATTCTTCGCGTGAAGGAAGTGACCGAAGATCTTGACTTCCCCAAGGAGTCACTCAATGGTGATTTCCAGATTAATTATCTCCTTCCACCGCCACCACCACTATGGAAGCGGATTCTGCTACCCGCTATAATCCTGATTGTTTTGGCACTCATTATTTGGGCTATTATGCATGTTACTTCAAAATTTCCAAAGGGTATTCTACAGTTTGGGCATGAAGAGGTAAGGCTGAGAGGTAAGAAGAGGGTTTCGGCTAAAGAAGAACTTGAGAAGATGGGAATCCAATTGCCAGAGGGTACTGATATCATCTTTGTAAAGAAGCGTTTTGCTTCGTTCAGTGGTCCCTGCATCAAGGAAATGAAGAACTGCTCGCTAGAGCGTGATGGCTCATACCTTACGAAGGGCTCAATCATTCGCCTAGAAGAGGAAGTCAAAGGGCTGGCAGATGCGAACGGCAATGAACTGCTCATCCGCTATTGCTATTAGTACAAGTAATTACAACTTAAAACAATAAGACATATGGCAAAAGACATTACAAGAACACTGATTGTAGGTCTAGGCGGTACTGGCCAGACCGTTATTCAAGACATCAAAAAGAGGATGCTTCGCACTTATGGCGAAATACCTCCACTGGTAAAGTTTCTGGAGTTTGACACAGATGATAGAAAAGATGACAATACACCTTTCAAATACTACTATGGAGGCGAGACCCACGAAGACTTCAGATATCGCATCGGCAATAATGAATTTCTGAAAATTCCTAGCCCAGGAACGGAGGTTATTAAGAGAGATCCTACCTGTATCCAGAAACTTAATATGGACCAACTTGTTAGAGTTTCCGCCCGACTTCAGGGGCATGGCGCAGGAGGCTATCGCGTAATGGGACGTTCGCATTTTCTGAATTATTCTCAGAATATCATCAATGTTTTAAGTAACACTTTAATGGCGTTAAGAGGTGCCAACCTTACTGCCCAAGAAACAGCAAAAGGTTACAACATAGGTAGCACTGGTATAACTGTCTACGTGGTTGCCTCATTAGCAGGCGGTACGGGCAGTAGTGCATTCCAAGACATGTCGCGCATGCTGCAAATTGCAGGTGTCAATGTACAATACACGACAAGTGCCGATTTGGACAAAATTTTCGGTGTATTCTTCCTACCAGCATTCTTTGAAGGGATTTCTCATACCAACAATGTTCGCATCAATGCCTACACAGCACTTTCTGAATTGGATTATGCCTTTGATTTGGCCGATGCGACAAGACATCCTGCGGGGTCAATAGAGATTCAAAATGATGAGCAGGACTATACTGGATTTACACAAAACAACAGACGTGTCATTTATGATAGTATTTTTCTTGTAGACGCACACACTAGCAGAGGCAACTCCCACACACTTGAGGAGGCATCAAATTATGTTGCATCGTTCATCGCCAGTTCTGTTGCGGCAGATAGTGCAGCCTTGATTTCGAGCTTTGTCAACTCTGATCACAAGGTAAATAATGTAGATGGAAAATATCAACTTTACAGTGGTCTAGGATATTGTGAATTGCGTTTCAACCGTCAAGAACTTGTAAAATACCTGCTAAACAGGAAACTGATTGACTTCATCGAAAGGTTCAAGATGGGTAATAGCAACAAGACCGCTATCCAAATCGCAGAAGAATTCATCAACGCCAACGGCTTGAATGAAGGCGTAAAAGGGGGAACTTCACAAGAGGATACCCGTGCCCAATTAAACGAATTGACCGATGCTATCATCAACTTGAGTGACCGACGACTGACCAGCCTGACAATGGCCAGTGTCGACACAGGAAGGGAAGCTGCCACAAATATCGAAACTTGCAAAAACCACTATCTAACAGCTATTGGTACGGCCATCCAAGAGATTATACAGGAATTTACTCTGATAAAAGCAGAAAAGATCCAAAGGCTTAAAGATATGCTTGACGAGCACCAGTCAGGAAAAGGCTTTGTTAAGTTCCCTGATTTGGCTCGCAACCTAGTCACCATTTTCCAAGACATGAAGGTAGGTCTTGAAGACGAAGTGGAAAACCACAAACGACAATTCGAAACCATCGAAAGAGACTTGATTCAAGTCAAGAATACTATTGCCGAGAACACTAGCAAGGGATTTCTAGGATTTGGAAGTAAAGTTGAAGAGCAACAGGCTGCCATACGCAGATATATCAACAAAGTGCGTTATGATAACGGCAGAGCTGGCAATCCGACGTTGGCGTGGTTAAAGGTGGAGACCGCCAGAAAGAATGAGGCTATTGCTGTCTACGAAGAAATGATCAATACGGTGGAGAGCTACTACAAGGAAGAAGAAACAGAAACAGTAGATGGCAGCAGAACCACTATTACGGGATCATTCCGGACAGTCGAAAGATTATACAAAGCTCTAACTGAACAGCTTATGAGTGAGAACAACAACTACCAACCTGATGAAGCAGCAGTGAACGAGACAATCTTTGCAGACGCTTACTTCAAGAGATATTTTGAAAGTCACGATGCAGAAACAATGCCTCTCAACGATCAGGATAAATTTGCCCTTGATGAATACATCAGCAAAGTGTTTACCGAACTTCCGGTAATCAATGAAGAAAAGCTTGCTGAAATGAGAGAGAAGCTATCGACACTCTTGCCAACTGGTGGACTCATTAGGAAGATTAAAGATGTGCAGATTTCCATCGACGAATTGTTTATTGAATGCTTTGGAACATATGGTGATATCTTGGACAAGAAAGACTTGGATACCAGCCCCCAACTCAAAATGTTGGCACAGGTGAATACACTTTTCGAGACGCTGTGGTCGTATCTGAATTTTAGAGGGCAAGGTCTACAACCTGAGAAAAACATGGTTATCGGTGTCTATGACTCTGCTAATAACATCTTCAACACCGCAAACGGCTATTCCGATACCATTGGCGGATGGAACAGTTACTCCTACTTAAGCCTTGGCGATCCAGACAGAATTGCATTCATGCTCATGGAAACAGCTATTCCTGCCTTCAAGTTATTGAACGTTGAGAGTTGGGCTAATGAATTTAACCAGAAGAAAAAAACTACATATACGTTCACTGACAAGCGCTTAGAGGATATAGATATGATCATGCCAGGTGTAAACGAAGAAGCTGAAATTGCTTGGGCATACGGATGGCTGTTTGGACTCATCACCAACCCAAGAAGGAAAAGAGGCCTGCGTGTGAAACCTTCCTATGCATATGTCACAGATAAGAATGTTACGTTAGAAAGTGATGGGGAATACAACTACTTCGCCACACTAACAAGCAGTAGTGACATCTCCGATTGTCATCGCAAGTTCGTCAACGACATAGACCTTTCCAATGACATCTATGTTCAGGCTATGAATTTGCTGGGAGCCGACCCATTAGGTAATATCATCAAGATTAAAGAATGGGTTAACGAGAGGAAGATGTGGGATGTTAGCGTAAGAGGTAAGGAACGGACGAATATGACCAATTCTGAACTACAGGTTATTCAAAACGAGATTAGGCACTTGGCTCTCCGCTTTGTGAGACTTGGCTATGATCTCACATTAGACGCCAATGGTCAAGTGACCCACATCTATTCAGAGGCTATAGCACAGAGAGAAAATGCCAAGAAAGGCAAGAAGGCTAAGAGTAACAAAACTGAATCCCCAGAAGCATAATATTTCCCTAAACACAAAGTGCGGCAGGATAATAGTCCTGCCGCACTTAATCAAAAGACAGTCACTGGCTCACAATCTACAGAACTATGAACATAGGCTATATATTTGACCTTAATGGGATACTGACATCAGAAGATCTTCACATCCCCTATATAGAGCATCTGTACTTTACCAGTACAAATGCCTATGATATAACGGCAGAGACAATTATCAGCATCCGCGATGAAGAGATGAAGGATATCCAGGTATCCGTCGACAAGCACCAGTTCTTCTTCGTCATCAAGAATAACAAAGAAGAACTTGAGGAGTTAGCGAGATGTATTAGTGAAATCCAAAATGACAATGAACACTTCAACCGTCAGAACTATGAAATGCACGTGGTTTGCAACTTTGTGGATGATGATGGTTGCGACATCAGGGAATATGAAGCCATAATGCCTTGTCTGACTGTCAACAAGGTCGGTGTTTACTCATGGTTCTTACACAAGTATGACTACAATGCAGACAGACTAATCAGTGAAAAACGCCGTGCCCACGGGATTGTTCGTTTGATCGGAATGGTGAACAAGCACGAGGACATTAACCAAGCGTTGCAGCAGATGACGTATACAACAGAGACTCCGAAGCCTATCTTCAATCTCTTTGGAGATTCATGCGTGTTTTTCGACGAGGAGAAAAGAAACAAGAGTGTCCTCAACTACTACTGCATGAAGAACATTCAGCACCTATTGAACATTGCAGACAGTGACCTTGACGAGTATGTAATGGTGAACATTCTCCCATTTGCCGGCAACAAGAAGGAACTCGACAGGAGATTCAATGCAACCGCCGAAGAATTCTTGAAAAGCATAAGTACACCTATCGAAGCTTCCGTCATTACGGAAAAAACTCAGGGTCTACTTATTAAAACCTCGGACGACGACAAGGAATACCTCGTCAATGCGACAAACAATAAACTGGTGTTTATCGACGAACTGTCGCAAAACGATGACTGGAAACTGAAGGGAATGGACAGTTTCCTGTCAGAATACCAGACAAAAGCTAGACTTCTAGAAAAAGAGCCAGAAATCGTTAGCAAGGACTTCCTGGAAATACTGTACTACGAGAAGTACATCATCCACGAGCGTGAAGGCTTTGACCAAATCAACAACCAAGTGTCAGAAAGCCGTAAGAAGCATCTTAATGCCTTCAAGCAAAATGTAGACAGCTACATGAACGGCTTCCTCAATCTGCAAAACAGTGAAAACTACGCGTTTCTGCAAGTTCCCTTAACAAAACAGGAAACGAACAGACATCACACCAATATCGATTATGGTATTGCGTTCTTGGAATATCTTGAATCGGGCAAAGGCGACGCATTGACAGACAAAGATGTGTCAATGGGAGACATCAATTTCGCAGAAATCAAGAAGTCGCTGACAGAAGAGGAATTCAAAAGACGGCAGGAATATGAAGGGCAGAAAAAAGCCATTGAAGAGAAATATCTTCCACAGGATGGAGAAGAGAGCTCTAAGATTCAAAAAGAATTTGAGAAGGCCGACAAGCGGATTAGGCAATGTAGACATGAGAAACAGCGATGTGAATATCAGCTGAACCACTGGATGGACGGCGATGCCGATAAGAAAATAACGGCAAAGTCAAAGTCGGTGTTCATCTTTTTCTGCGGTGTGCTGGCAGCCCTGCTGTGGCTTTGTCTGTCCATAGGATACCTATCGGATTTCATGTTGAAATCTTACGAGAACTATAATCTGGTGCAATGGGTGCTATTCTCTGTTCTGATTCTGGTAGGCTTCATCATTGGAGCCATAATTCTCTACAAGGCCAAGCAACGCTTAAAAGAAGCAGAAGAAGCATTAGAAGCAGCCATTCATCACAAGAAAAACCTTATGCTTGGTTGCGTCAAGGACATTACCGACATCACTGAGAAACATTACAGATTCCTTCTGGCCTATCACGGTCTTAAGACCATTGAAGAACTTATGGATTTTTCTGAGTGGAAAAAGGAGGATCTCATCAGCTTCCGGAAGACTCTCTTTAAATTAATGTTGGAATACATGGTTTCGGATGCAGGAAACGAACTCGTGGAGTGCCAAGATGACAACACTTTTGAAGTCAACGACAAGAGAGCAGAAAACATCCTCTTTGGCACTACGGACAATAGGAGGGAGATTCCCTACTGCTTTGCCATGAACGGTTTTGAACTCTCGAAGACATTTAGCGAATACAAGCGTAGAAAAGTGAGATATGAAACCACGCGCAACAACTTTGGATATAAGCAAAGGGATTTTGACAAAGCTGAATTAGAGAAAGAAATCATCCCATGCAAGCAGGAACACGAGGGTTCCGGCATTAAGTACTCTGCTCTGAACGGGATATCAATTCTTCCTCCAGATGTGTCTGAAGTGGAAATTGATGACATCCACCAAGGTGCTTGCGGTGATTGTTACTTTATGGCCACATTAGCAGCTATCGCAAACACTGCTCCTGAATATATTATAGGAAAAAATGGTATGGTGGAGGAACTTGGTGAAGAACATCGGTTCTTTAGAGTGAAGTTCTATGACAAGGACGGCACAAGAGTCAATGTGGATATAGACAATAGATTCTGGAACTTGAATGACACCCCCTACTACGCAAAGAAGGGTATACAGTCGCCACAAGCACCTGACGGTAGCTACGATCCTTGGGTAATGGCAGTGGAGAAGGCATGGGCCAAAATAAACGGGAACGGATATGATGGTATAGAAGGTGCAAGGGAAGACGGCAAAGAATACGAGAGAAAAGTGGAATACAGTTTTGCCGTCACAGGCAAGAGCGCATTTTACTGTATGACAAAGAACATTTCCGACAGCAATAAGCTGAGTGAAATGATGAGGAAGCAAGTTATCGATGACAAACTGCCCATTACGCTATATTCCTTCGCCCCTAATGAATCTAAATTCGCTGATGAGAATCTAGTAAAGAATCATGCATATGCACTACGCTCTGTGAATAAAGATGGAACTTTCAACATCTTTAACCCCTGGAACTCACATGATGCCAATGAAAACGTCAACGGGAAGCACTACGAGAACGTAGATGGCAGCTTTATCAAGGACAACTTCTCTGTTGTAGTATTCTTCGGTATTAAGGAGGCCGATTTCGATTCATTCGAACGCGAACTGACAAATAATGCAGCAGAAAGTGAACTAACCAAATATATCGAGGATATTCTAAAGAGTTATTTTGACGACCTTAATTTGGAAATGAGCAATTTTAGTGATCTTCTAACAGACGAAACGATGAATAAAGTTATCTCACAGTCGATCTACTTGTTCAGCCATAATATGATCAATGACGAGAGAGGTGTAGAGGGGGGCGTTAATCACTTGGTATTCCTTGAAGGTGGAAAAACAACTGTTTGTGATTCTGCAAACGTGAAATTAAGCAATTATTTAATGGAACATCTGGCAGGTAACATTGTATTGCAACCTATTATACTCCGAGACGATAATAGACTGTCGCTGACTATATTCAGACTTTCGCCTCATTATTTAAAAGAAAATTTTAACGTATAAAATAAAACGTATGAAAACATCAACATTTTTTCTTACAGCACTACTTTGTATATTCGTTCTTTGTTCATGCGACAAGAAACAGTATGCTATCGACAATCTCAGCGACTTGGTTGAGAAAGTAGAAAAAAATGCTTCTGATTTCACAGAAGAGGACTGGGCTGAAGTCGACCAGCAATATGATAAGATTATTGCTGAGATTGACAAGTATGATTACTCGAGCGATGACAGTAAGCGTATCTCAAAATTGAAAGGCAAATATTCTGGGCTAAAGACACGGAATACCTTCAACAAAATTGTTGATGGTATCGATAAGACTGCAAAAGAAGTAAAGGGAGCCATTGAAGGGTTCACAGAAGGACTTTCTGGTGGAAATGATTAAAAAAGGAAAAGACAATGAACTTGAAGCGTATTATTATCCACGGAATAGGCTTACTTATAGGTATGGCGTCAGGTGCATTTATTGTATGGACTATTACCACCATCAATAAGAAAAATTCAGAGATAGCTTCACTCAAAGAACAAATCTCTAGGGAACAAACAGACCGGTTAAGGGATCTTTTGAAGTTCGGTCAATGGAAACTGCAAGTGGATCAACTGGCAAAAGAAAACGGATGGACTCTGCCAGAGATGTCAGATACTCTCGTTATTCCCGTTGCAGAATTTGAAGGACGCATATCGGCAGATATAACAGGAGATTCTATTCATGTTGTAGATAAATCCGTGAAAATTACCATAGATAAGAATTAAATTATTGAGTTAATAAAATCATTATGTTACATCACAGCAATCTGAAATTCAATGAGGAATTGATATGTAGAGACGACTATGCCACAGAGTATATTATTCTACATCATTCTGAGGTATCATCCAGACACACTATAGAAGATGTACACAAATGGCATTTAAAAAGAGGAATGGCAGGAGTAGGATACCATTATTTCATTGACAAAGATGGTGAAATCTTTGAAGGCAGACCTCACTGGGCTAAAGGTGCTCATGCATCTGGCTATAATGACAAATCAGTGGGAGTATGCTTTGAAGGTGACTTCAATAAAGAACAGATGAGCGAAAAACAGGAGAATGCCGCTGTTATGTTACTTTCGATATTGAGCCTTGCATACGAGGACGCAACAGTTACAGGATATAGGCAATTATCAGACAAAAAGAGTCCAGGCAAGTTTTTCCCACTTAAAAGTATGCTTAACAAGGTGGATACTTGCAAAGGATGGTTAAAAGGACTATTTGGCGAGGAGATGCGCTTTTGGATAATGGACGAGGAAGGGCGCAACAGGTATGCAGGCTTGGACGAAGAAGCTGACCGTAAGAGACAGTCTATGCCTAGTTCGTTTGAAGATGGAAACTTTAGTTATTCCCGTATCTTGGATTTGTTTGCAGACATAAACGAATGTGAATACCTATAAGAAAGAATTTTCCAATTCAGAATTATTGATCACGCTTCAGTTTTACTAGCTCGTCATAATGCTTCATCGCTGCTTGATTACCATAGTTTATCATCATCGATAGACTATGGTAATCATAATCCTTAATACTGAAACCATTCAGATTGGGATGGATATAAATATCAGCATCATCGATATTCTTTAGTCGGCGGGGGATGTCGGGGCGCGTATTGAACCACTTGGTCAGTATTCCTAAGGTGGGTAGTCCAAGGTCAAAGTCACTATTCCCCTGTTCCAAGTCTATGGCAATTACTATATCTGCCCCCATTCGTCTTGCAACATCTACAGGTAGATTATTGACGATTCCTCCGTCTGCCAACGACATTCCATCCATATTGATAGGCGCATTGCCCGGAACAGGGAATGCCATAGAAATACGAATTGCTTCGGCAACAACTCCTTCGGACAGATCCTTCTCCTTGAACTCTCCGTTACTGATGTCTGCAGCTACACAAACGAAAGGAGTCTGAATATGGTGGAATAAATGGGCACCCTTTTCTGATAATACTTTGTCCATATGTTCACGGAAATATGGTCCCCTCACAAGTCCTAATGTGGATCTACTATCACTAAACTGGAGCATTTTATTTCCATCGTACAGCCACATCCAGTCTTCGTTTAAAAGCATCTTTTCTATCTCATCAGCAGAATAACCAGCCGCATAGAGTCCACCTATGACAGCTCCCATACTGGTACCTACCACAAAATCAGCTTTGATCCCAGCCTTCTCTATGACTTTCAGTGCGCCTACTTCTGCAGCACCTTTTGCACCACCACCACCAAGTACGATACCTATTTTAGGATGTGCCTCTTTTGACGTTGATTTAGAAGAACATCCTGTTATCATCAGGCAGCAGCACATGATAATAAAGGGTAATGCACAGCTACTTCTCATAATGAATAGTCTTTGTTCGTGACTCCGTGTATGAACGTCTGGTAATAACATCCTTGCTTTCCTTTTCAAACGTAACAATATATTCGTGATCGTTCTTTTTCGACTCATAGATGTTAGCGCTGAATTTGCGGCCTTCATAGGGATAGCCCAACCTTCCTTCAAAATCGTGAGTACCATATACCATCACCTCTCTTTCACCACACTGGCGGACACTGTCTACTTTTAAGGAACCATGGGTGTATGACCGGGTTCCCCAGAAATCGTGATAAAGGTCGTCATAGTAGTCTTGGCAGAATTTCTCCAATAGCCCCTCATAGAACTCCTTAGGCTTAACACCTTCTGAACTATCGAAGATGCCTAAAATGTTTGTGCCGCCATTATTCCCACAAGCAGCAAACAACATTGAGAAGAAAAGGCACCCGGTTATAACCCTGGCTTGTACTTTTTTAATTAATATCATAACAACATATTCTAACACGGGTGCAAATATAATGTTTTTTTTCTAGCTAAGCAAGTATTCTGTCAATAATCGGTTACTTATTTACGAGATTACCATTACCGTCAAGAATAATACCTGTGTCTGAGAAATTAAAGACGCAATAATAGAGATTGGGACCAATACCTGTGATGGAAGAAAATTCTGGTTTAGTCAGCGGCTTGCCCTCTGGACTCAATAAACCGTAGTGGCCAGCGTGAGTGTAATAAGCCTTGCATGGTGTCAACTTGGTTATGTCTTCTCCTGATTCGGTCACATTTGCGGTGGTATAGTATATGTCATCAATATCTCCGGTGACGAACTGGTACATCAGGGAACCGTCGAAATTCAACATCTGCATGGTATAGTCTTGAAGAACTACCGATATTCCTTTTTCCATTACGTTTATTTCACGGTATTCCACAGGGATGACGGGTTGGCCTTTCTTGTCGATAAGTCCTCTCTGCTCATTCTTATTCAGTAGCCAGTATCCACAATTGATATGTGCTACTCCATCATATTCTGGACGGATAATCCAGTCACCCTTCCTATCAATAATGCCCCACTTGCCTGTTGCATCTGTCATGGCACATAGACTGTCGTGAAAAAGAAAACCGTATGAGAAATCGGGATAACGAAAGCCCTTATCGATGACCACTTGCCCATTGGTGTCGATGAACTTGACGGTGCTGTCTTTCTCCATCACCGCAGCCAGTCCCTCAGAGAAGAGCCACGCCTTGGTATAACGTTCGGCAGGAATGACGGGATGACCTGTGCGAACATCGAGATAACCACGAAATCCCTTGCTGGCATAGCATGCCAGTGTATCTTTCTTGTTTTCAGAAGTAATGATCCACTTCACATCGCGGAGTACCTTCTTATCAGTAGCGTTGCTCTTTACATAGCCATGAGCACCATTGCTGTAGAAGGTGATGTGTTCATTGATTTTATTCTTGAAGGAGTAGCGGTCGTAACGGTCATCAAGGATAACTGAATGTACAAATCCGCTGAATGGGCGATGACAGATGTTGTAAAAGCCCGTGATGAAGCACAGGATAAAGAAAGCATACAAGATAATTCTACCCGCCTTTTTGAGGTACATTACGATGCGAAGATTGCGCATCTTTGAAAACTTACAGTATTTCATAATCGTACTTTTATATTGTTAATACTATTTCATTATAAAGTCATAAACTAAAAGAAAGAGCCACCGCAGTAGCTCTTTCTATCATGCAAAACTAAAAAAATACCAGTTTGAGTTCAAAAAAATCCTCAATTAGTTAATAATTTGGGGATTTTTTGTATTTTTGTAGCGCAAGAATATCTTATTACTTCTAACAAACAACCGAAAACGTATGTTCAAGGTCTTTATAGCAGAGATCATTCTGAGAAAAATAATACAGGCAGAGTGTCAACGACCAAATAATTCTCGGTCGAACCTGCTAAAGATTCTTAATTCTGCCAAGAATCTATATGTGGCTATGGATACACCAGATTTAGCATGGATTAAGCAGTTGAAAGATGATTATGGACTTGTGGTAGATATTACAAGAACTGATTATATCAAGAATATCCCCACTAAGCCTGAGTCAGTACTTAAGAATCCATCCTCATTATTCCTACTTGACATTCCACTTGCTGAAGCAAAAAAGATTCAGGTTGAATACGGAGTTATTTGTCGGAGTGGGGTAGATACCAACGTATCGATGTTGATCGACGTTAACGATGAGCATACTACAGACAAAAACAAACCGCTAGGAAGAGGATGGGATACTGTATTAGATAGTGTTGAGCCTCTACCTTCTAACGCCCTCATTCTTACAGATCGTTATTTGTTCAAGACCACCAATGCACGATATGGTAATGGTTTCGATAATGTGCGAAGTATCCTTACCGAACTTTTGCCACGTGAATTGAATACCACATATCATATTACTGTTGTTTTTGATAAAGATAGTATAGATCCTCTATACGACTTCCAGACAATAGCAAAGCGACTTAATGATATAAAAGACGAATTTAAACGTTCTTATCCTATTACGATGGAGGTATTGGGTATTACAGGTAAAAACGATGCCTACTATAATCTTCACAACCGGCGTATCGTCTCCAACTACTTTGTAGTAAAGATGGATTATAGCCTTGCTGCATTTAACAAAGCTGTTGGTACGGCTGACCAAACAATCACACCACAGGTTTTATTTACAGAGGACAGCCTGAATCGCCATTCTTCTGCTCCATTAAAATCCATGGAGCAGATTGTCTCTACACTTCGTAAATTCTCTAATTCTCTTTCGTCACCATACACTAAACACAATAGTTACTATTACGCTGTAAATGGTGAGTGGATGGAAAAGTGTATATCAATTAGGAATCGATTAATCAAATAATATTTCTTCATTATGATATTACTGTTCTCATTAGCTGAAATAGAGCTGAATGAAGAGTTCAATACATGGCTTGATCTCTTTATTAATGCACCCTCAAAGTAGTGTGGAATAATAACTATAAATATAAACCACTAAAAGAAAGAGCCACCGCAGTAGCCCTTTCTATCATGCAAAAACAAAAAATGCCATCAGTGGTTAGCAAGGGCGTGGTCTCATCTCACTTAAAAATTGAAACCTACCTGGCGGCGAGGCTTAAGCTCGATCACGCGCGGATTAAATTTCTTGTATCCTTCTTCTACATCCGAAATTTGGATGTGCTGGTAATCTTTTATGGATTCTAG
>Ga0247608_10005526_pt1 | contig 13630 bp, 4 predicted proteins | sample 176DNAGHGlowgp2_FD_193490 | JGI IMG/M metagenome (GOLD analysis project Ga0247608, IMG submission 193490) | Sheep rumen microbial communities from Palmerston North, Manawatu-Wanganui, New Zealand - 1766 DNA GHGlow gp2 | ecosystem: Host-associated > Mammals > Digestive system > Stomach > Rumen ...
CTCATTCAGGAGGTTGCGCCATTGGAGTGTTTGAATTAGTATAACGAGGTACAGTTACAACACGAGTACCTTCTTCCGACGTATAAGTTCTGTAATCAAACAAACCATTACCAAGATAAGTGTATACGCTACTAGCATTAGCATTCTGTTTACCAAAATAAGTAAACTGAGTATAAATACTAGCTGTATCAACATAATGCACATCCAATAATGGATATCATTCTGCTACAATAGCTTTTCAATCGTTAATTTCCTCAGCAGTATGATAGTTCTGTACATTTAAAGTAATCGTACCAGAAATATTAGGATGTGGTAAATTGAAGCCCTGATCGTCAATACCCATAATATTATTATGATAATACATAAAACCATCAAAATCCATGGTATAACTATAATCATTTGATAAAACTAAACGCATACGAGTTAGACCGCCGCATTTAGTTAATAATTCATCTAAAGAATATGTACTGTTTTCATAAATTAAATTTTTAATATTATACATAGATTCAATTACAAGTGTGTTGAGTGTATGTACGTTTTTTAAGGTTAAGCTCGTTAATGTTTTTGGTAAATACATCTCTTCAATAATAGTATTTTCTGGCAATGTAAAACTAGTAATACCAGTACCTCTCGCATTAACAATTTTTAAATCAGTACATCCAGACATATCAAGATTACCGGTTAAATTTGGACAATTAGTAATATAAATCTCACGTAACATTGGAACATTACCAAGAGATAATGAAATCAAATTTGTATTAGTCGAATTATTAGAACCTAATCTTAATACTTGTAACTGGGTACATTTTGAAATATCAACAGTACCTGGATATTTATTAGTTAAATCTCCTAAATCGGTAATTGCACTAGCTCCCCATAAAATAACTTCAGTATCATTAAACACTAAACCCGCAGGAGCCAAAATAGTTGTAGGCTCATCTCTATTAACTTTTTGACGAATCGTAGTTGAACCAAAACGCGCTTTAATATACATAGTTTGATGTACTGTAATTGTAAAATTACCATTTGTAGTATATAAACGCATTGTAACATAATCACTATTATAATCGCCATATTCATATTTACTATCTAACAATTTTAAACGATTTTTAACCATTCATTTAAAATAATCTTGGCGACTACCTTGCGCAGCATATAAATAAGTAGCATTACCTTGTTGTGTTAAAGGTTGTACATACTTAAATTCAGAATCTTCATTATATTCACTTGCCGCAAATTTATCAGATATATCTGTTACATAATACCGCATAATGTTTTCATACGTTAGTTTATTACTACGTAAATCTCTATAGGTTTGAGCTATTTCATCCGCAAAAGCCTCTTCAAACAAATTTCAAAAAACACTTTCACCACGATCGTCTCATACATAAGCCGAACCATTGCGATCATGTATTTCTACATCATAATTTCAAGCAGGAACACCTTCGTTATTAAGACCCCAACAAGTATCCATATCATAAAAACGTGGATATCAAATAATACCATCAGCAGTATCTAAAAACATATTTTTTGCACGAGAATCGACCATTATTGCCAACTCCATCATAACTTGATAAATTAAACAATAATGTAAACTAAAATATTGTTCAAATTCTTCACGAAATTTTGTTGGATTATTACGACATGATACAACCCATGAAAAAACACGTTGTAAAGCAGTATAATCTCTATAACTATCATCAGGATATCTAGCTTCAAAATTATCATCAACACCACTAGAAGGGCTAAAATCATCAGTTTTAAACAAACAATGATCTGATGTATTATTTTTAAATTCTCAACTTTCTGAATGTTCGGTAGTAAAACCTAACGTATCTTTGTCAGATTTATCATTATTAAACATAAATGTACCAGCGAATTGTAAATCATCTTCTATAGTTTCTTGTGTAAATAATACACAAGGAAAACCGTATAAAGCATCTCTCACTCCATTATCCTTCGTTCTTGTTGGATAATAATATTGCTCATCATATAAATCGTTAACTAATTTAGCAGTACCTATATTATACATATGAGAACTTTCCATGAAATCGGCCTTCATACAATATGTTTTTTCTTGTAACATATTATCTTCTACTTGTACTTTATCTTGCAATTTAATTTTTCAATTCTTGCGAGGATAATACTGAGATGAAGTACCTTGTACATCTATAGTACAATTTTCTTGTTCAAAATTATATTGTTCTTTACTATTGTGTTCATATCTAATAGTAACTTGTTTTTTATCTCCTTTATAAGTAGGCATAGGACCAGTAATAATAACAACTGGTAAATAATTTTTAACCTTAGCATAAGAAACATTACCATAATAATCATAAATTTGATTATTATTAAAAGTACTAATTTTTGCACTAACATCTGTCATATCATATATTCAATTATCAACAATTTCTCTGCTAGTTAACGCTCTATTATAAACTCTGATACATGTAATGTCTATTTCTTCTTGATCGGGATTAATCACTATATTAAAAGGATTTGCTTGTTCAAAATTGTCATCATTAGCATATTGAGTTAAACCACTTAAAACTCCATTAATATATGTTTTAATCAAACGATTACTGCCCACGGGTTCTACAACAAAACTAATTCTAATTTCATTATCTTCTCCAAAACGAGTAGTAACAGTCTGTTGCTCTGAAGAAAATCGTGTTTGATCCATTTTTATTTCACAACCTATACCACGATCATCTAAACAAGTCAATAAAACACTATTTAAATCAAATACATTGTGAGTAACGAAACCTATTTCAATTGTTTTTCCAGTCCTTCTTAAATCTGATTCAAAAGGGCAGAAAGGAATAACTGCATTTGCACTACCATTTAATTTTAATTTATTATCAATTCAGCCATTACTAACCCAATTGAAATTATTCATTTGAACTGCAATATCTTCGTAACGCCATATTGAACGAGTTTCAGGAGCTTCTTGATTACTTCTATTAGCTGTTGTTAATTTTAATTCAAGTCCTTCAGTTACTTCATGAATCTCAACACTAATAGGTTCAACTTCCACTACCTTTTCAATATATATATCACCACATTGAATTTTAAATGTTACTGTGCCGGTTGGATAATTAGATACATTTCAAACGTGCTGTGTTCTATCTGCTATAACCGACATAACTGATTCATCGTTAATATACATTTCTACATTTGAGGTTAAAGAAGCTGGATTATATACTTTATAATCAATCTTTAAATGCTCTCCTTCCATACAAGATGATATATTAAAATTACTAGCCATAATAATATCAGACGATTCTGGATTATAGGTTAATAATGAATAATTTAAACTGTTACTAATTAAAGACGATCCATCCAATATAGCAGTAACATATACTTGTAATGTATGTGAACCATGACCTATACTAGTAAAATGCTGTGTTAAATCGATATCAGACGCACTAGTTGTATAAGTAATTTCCTCACCATCTAATATAAAATGTATCGTTTTGTCTCCAGCTCCACGCACTCTATAAATATAATCAAAACTATCGGGCATAGGTAATTCATCATTAAAATTTGATGATAAAATTAATTGAACGCCATTAACTAAAAAGTCAATAGTTTTCTCAGCTCCATTATTATCTGCTGTCCTAATTGTAAAATAATTAGTTCCTAGTTTTAAATATGGCGTGACATTAAATTCATAATCCTCACCAGATGTTACTTGTGTTGTATTTTTTAATACATTATTTACATATAATTTAGCCGTACCGTTTTTATTAATAGCTGTAGTTAAAAAGTGATAAGCTAATTTAACCGTTGCTTTAATAGAAACGTTTTGTTCTAGTGGCGAAATGGCTGTTGTTAAATTTGATCTTGGCGTTCCGCCTCCGCCTCCACCACCTCCAATGGCGATGGTATCAACAATCGTACCGTGATCCATTTCATAAATAGTACCCCTTTCAACAGACATTAAACTACCATATTGATCGGTATATACATAATCTTCTGTACAAAGTACTATAGCCGGTTTATCTTCTGTCATTTGAGAAATTTCTAAACCAGTTCTATATAAAACACTCTCGGTATCTATATCCAAATCACTAATATCAAAGGTATTAGCATAACTTGCTCTATAAAACAATGTTGTGCCACTACCATCTGCTTTATTGATTTCTTTAAATGTTCCCATTCGTACCTCCTTGTCTATCTTTGCTCTACTATTATAGTAGATGTTATTATGGTAAAATAAAAAGAGAGAACCTTATCAGTTCTCTATTTTCAAGTTCCAATTACAATAACATTTAAACCAATTGGTGTAGTGGTATTGCTAGCATATAAATATACTTCTGTCATATCTGGTAAAGAATACTCAAATTGAGTTCCAGTATATGAACCACTTGTATTTTCTGGTGTTAGACCAATATAACTAATATTTACAAAACTTGGATTTGTTGGTAGTATAAGTTCTGCGTATGGATTTCATGTTAATGCAGTAATATCTGGAATATGTACTGAAAATATATATAATCCACTATCAAATTTAGCAGAAAACCCTCCACCAGACATCACGTTAATCTCTACATTAGCCATATCATATAATATTTTACCTTGAGATGCATCTAAAACCCCTAAACCGGCAGACGCTGTTGTTAAATTATTAATAATATTATATTTACCATTTAATAACGTCTGTAATGAATCATTATTACTATCCATTACAGCTGACGCACTTGTCAAAGGTACAAATGGACTACCAGTTTCATCCTGTACCATTTTAATTGGATATGTTGCCATAATTTTCCCTCCTAATTATTTTTATTAATGACCCATGTGCCATTAACCTTTGTATATATTTTTTTTGCTTTTACCCATTCACCATTTTGTTTAGCTCACACTTTACCATGTTTTCATGTATCATTATTCTTTCCATAAATTTGAGCCTGGTCAGCAGGTGTTGTAATTGTCATTGTTACTATATTACTTGTAGTATCATTAGCATTTATACCAGTATGTATTGCTTTTACTTGGAAACCTAATATATATTGAGTTTCTTCATTTAACCCGGTATGTGTATATGAACTACTATTTTGTCAACTCGTTCAAGTTGAACCATTATCACTACTAAATCTATATTGTAATGTTCTACTTGGAGAAATAGAACCATTTAAATATACTGTAGCCGTAAATGGCGTTATACTACTAGTACCATAACTTGTAATAGTTGGTATTGTCAATAATGTAGAAAATTGCTGAACTGTTGTAGAACTAGAAGCAGCACTATTAGATGCAATATAATATATCTCATAATTCACATCTGATTCTAAACCAGAAATAGTAAATGGATTAGATGTAATAGCCATACTTGTATAACTACTAGCTCCAACCTTACGATAATATACTGTTCTAGTAGTAACAACTCCAGCATCACTATAAGTTAAAACAATTGAATTCGTTGTTGAACTAGAACGACTTAATGATAAGTTAATTGGAGCATTAGGTGTCCAATTCGCATATAAAGTATGAGCACTAGTAACTTGATATGATGTGCCTACATTATAATAAGGTGATGTACCTGCAACTTTAGATCAACCATTAAAAGTATAATAAGTTCGAGAAGCACTTGGCAAAGTAATCGAACCACGAGTAGTTGATGTATTCCATTGTGCTGTCATAGTAGTTGCTGCATTAGCAGAATAAGTTCCACCAGGATTATAAGTCGTACCATTAGTTGCCTTTCAATTATTAAATGAATAACTAATAGTATCAGTCGCTGTCAGACTTGCCGTTCCAGCTGTACCGCCATTACCATTAAAACTTACGGTATAACCAGTCGCGGTGGTATTACTATGTGTAGGACGTGTAGAACTCAATGTTAAATTAACATCATGAACTTTTTGTTGACTAGATGGGGCTCCAGAACCACCATTAGCATTATATGATATTGTATATTCGTTTGGTGCATAAAAGGCTTCAACATAACCGTTTTGAGTATAATTATATACTAAAGCTCCAGACGTAATATCAGTAATTTGAACTGCGCAGACATACCATGTAACTGCCGCAGTATTATCTCCATTATTAGCGCTTAAAGCTAAATGTCCAAATGTAGAAAAAGTTCCAGAAGAACCACAGTGTACGTCATATACATATAAAAACCAATCACCCGTACCTTGTCGAGAAGTTAATCATTCACTATAACCCCCATCTCCGATAGAATTACGGTGATCATTAACAGTATATCCTACTGGTACTTTTGCTCAAGTCATGCATCTAAATACATGATTTGCTTTTGAACTAGTACTTAAATAAAAACCACCACATCCAGGACTGGCAGTTCCAGATACTTTAGCTATTTTTATACGATATCCAACGTTACTATTTCCTTTTCCTTTAGATGGAACTGTATCATCACGCTCACGAGTATGAGTAACCGTACCATTTTGACTATTGTTATATACACCAATATCACCATTTCCAGATTCAAAAATACTATCAGATGAACTAACTCCCGTTAACGGACCATTTGCGTGATAACCAACAAACTTATAACCAGAAGGTGGAGTGGCTAATCCAACTCCAGTGGTAGAACCATATCGACCACTAAAAGATTGATAACTTGTACTACCATTATACGATCCTCCACTTGGATATACTCCAAACGTATAAGTTTGTCGATTAGCATCTAAATAAAAAGTACTATCTTGTGTAATTGTTGCAGAATAAGAAACAGCTGTATAAACAGTATCGGCTGCACGAGAATACGAATATGTATTACCGTGCATAACTGTTTGAGAATCTACTAAACTGTAAGATCCATAAGTACCGTCAGCATTTTGATAACGAAGATAAGTATTAACACTATGAGCTGGAACATCAAGTGTCATAAGTTGACTTGCACCTTTAGCATGATAACCACTGGTAGCTCCATCATCATAAGCCCAACGAGCAGCGCTTGCTCCATATTGAAATAAATGTTTTATTTTAAAATAAAAAGTATATCCTTGTCCATCTGTATGAGGCACATCAAAAGATAATGATTGTCAGTTTGATTTAGTATAAGTACTTGGTTTTACTACTGAACTATCTGATTGTGTAGTAAATTCTTTAATTTTATTTCAATTAGAATTGTCATAACTTCAATAAAATCCATATCCATATAACCAATATGAACCAGTACCCTGTGCAGTAAAACTGATTGTAGTTTTATTATTGGTTAAATCATGTGTTATTGTTCCAAACGTAACTTTTATAGTACCAGTTGTATGTTGAGCACTTGGACAAGTAAACGATGTTGGGCTAATAGTTCCACTAACTGTTGCCATATCCTATCCCTCCTAATCTGTTAAAATATAAATATCTCCATTCTTTCCTAACGAACTACTTGGTGTTGTAGTTCCAAAATAAACTTGAACACTTTCATTTGTGATCTGACTTGATGTATTTGAAATAATTTTAGCAGCCGTCCATAAAACAGCATCTGTAGTTAAAGTATCGTCTACTGTTTTATTCATAAGTTTTAATGAATTCGCCGCTACTTCAGCATTTACTGCTGCTAAAGCTCCTCTAACCCTTGTTGTATCGGTTGGGTCAACATAAACACTTTTTAACATATAGTTTGATAATGCTGGACTACTAGCTAATTCAACACCATTCTCGTCAGCATTAACTACAAGCATTTTTCCAGCATTGCCAGTATAAGTAACATCTACATCGCTTAAGTTTGCAAATTGAGTAACAGGTGTTCCACTAGCACCCACAGCATTAACAGTAGCTTTATGACCATTAACTGTAACAGTCATATTGTCACCAAAATCTATTGTATTAATTTCTGTACTAGAAATAACTCCACCATCATATATTGTATGATAATTATTATTAATTTTATCTGCTAAACTTTGAGTTAAATGAGTTTCTGTAACAGAACCATTAACAGGTGTAAAAATAATTTGATCCATCGGACCAAATGAGCTTTGATTTACAGTAGTTACATAAGTTGGCAAATCATAAATACCAACGTTACCATTGCTATTTGTACCATAGTATTTATTATTTCCAGCGGAACTCATACCATTAATACTATCCGCACTTAAAGAAGTAACAGATTTATCTACATAACCTTCTAATTGCACTGGTGATAATGCTTCTAAGGTAGCATAACGAGCTCTTGCCATCCATGTACTTTCATAAATTTGTCCTCTAATATTTAAAGTTAAAACTTTGTTGGTTGTATCAGTATCAAAATCTACTCCATCACTATATATTTTTAAAGTTTTAAAATTACCTAATAATGTTTCAACTCCAGTTGGACTAGTTTTAGAACCACCTAAAGAATAAACAGGTATATGCTCAATTTTTTTATCTTGTAAAATATTAATATCATTTAAAGTATTTGCTGGTAAATTATTAATTCTAGTTAATTGATAATCATTAACAAATTTATGTAATGAATTAGGTAAAATAGTAATATCATCTGTACTCATAGCATGAGGATTAATATTACTTTCAGTACCAGTTCCTTTACGTGCTATATGTGTTGTAGCTGCCGCAACATCAGTGTTAGCACTCACACGAGCTTCTGTATAATATAAATTATTTGAGCCTTCGCTAATATTGTCTGTTGTTAATGTAATAGTTTTTGCTTCGTTAATATTAGTAGAATCACCTAAAGTAATACCATTAATAGTAGTATTTTTATTAACTTTATTTTGTTCTAAATTTAATAAACGACCCGCATGAGCATCTCTTGCATCTTCAAGACCTGCAATATCTATTTCATTAGTATATAAACGTTCGCGTATACCTTTTTCTGGAACAGTAGCACTTGCTGAACTTGTTTTTCAAACTTCATTTTCCAAATCTGCGATACGATCAATAGCGTCATCTAAATCAGCTACATCTGCTAATGCATAACCACCATTACCAGTACGTGCATTAATACGTGTAGCCGCAATAGTTTGCGTCATTGGCGTTGAAATTTCATCAGTAATATATTTACTATCTAAACTAAATAACTTTCTTGTTTTATTAAATGGTAATACTGACAAATCAAAAATACCATATTGAGACACATCATAATCTTCATCTGCTAATAAATCTAATGAAAAGCGTGACATGGCAGGTGTTGTATCACTTAAACGACTACTATATAATCTAAATTCATTATCAGCAAATGATGGACTAATAGTACCAACTTGTGATAAACGACCCATTGTATAAAATACAACCATTTTACTATTTAATGTATCAAAATCATTAAAATTTCCTACAACAATTCTAGTTGCCTCAACACGTGGAAAATCTAAGTCATTACTAAATGTATCATTAATATGAGCTATAGCATCTTCTAACGAATTATAAACCGTATCTCCATATAAAATTACATCTTGACCTATTGGTGTCATAAAATGTTGTTGAATAGTGAATTGTCCTAAAGCAACATCTTCTAATTGATTTGTTACTCTATTATAATATTTGTTAATAATTAACCCTGGCGTTAATGTTACTGGTTTCGTTAAAGTTGATACAGTAGGTATCATATAATAAATTTTTTCTACTGGGCTTTTTCCGTCAAAATGTTTAATATTAAAATCAGCACCATTGTCAGTAGTTTCTGGATAATCTTCTGGAATATTTCCATATGGACAATTGATACCCTCATCATAGTAATACCCACTATCACGATTAACAGAAGTACCACCAGCGCCACGTAAATTACATCCTTGTGCTCTACCACCATCTAAATAAAAAATACTTCTATCTGCAGTGAAAGCCATATCTGGAATTGTAAATAAAAAATCTGATAAAATAACACCATCATGACCTATTAAAAAACTACCCATATATACTTTATTAACTTCATCTTGTTCTGGTAAACCGTCTAATACCCGATAAACTGTTGGAGTTTCTAAAGTTTCATCAATCATAGCATAAATAGAATATACTCCAGGTGATAATTCATTAGTAAAATAATTTTCTTGGAAACGATACATTCCTTTAAGATTTAAACCATCTCCATCTTTGTTTTTAAAATATATCAATGCTTGAGGTATTTTAAATTCAGAGCGATTAGAACTTACAAATTCTATTGGTCCTTCCATCATAACGACACCAGAATTTAAAAACCCTTGTCTAAATGTATTACCAAAATCTGCAATTTTAAATCAATCTTGTTTACCAACTGAATAACGATATAATTCACCATTCGCCACAACATAGCAAACTTGGCCATCTAATGGTGATTGTATATTGTACATTTCTGTAACAGAATTAACGATACCATCTTCTTGAGAGAATATTAAATTTGTATTTGCCATACTAACCGCATTAGCCAAACGTCTAAAATTCTCATTTAAAGGTGATGAAACTATTGGTCCACCTATTCTAATAAAATCTTGCATCTCTATTCCCTCCTATAAATATCTAGGCTGTAATTCAGCCTCTAATTCAAATGCTGGCATACTTTCACCAGTTATATTTTCACCATTATATCTATATCTAATATTATTACCAGTAGTGATAGTAACTTTATCTAATGGTACTATTGTTGCACCAAATACTCTATATATGGTTTTATAATTACCATTATTATCTTTAAAATCGTCTGCGCTACTAAAATATCCACTTTTTTGTCATTCATCATACATATAAATATAACAAACACCATCTACTATACAAACATCGCCAAGATTACCGGTATCTGGAATAACTCCGTTACTTTCTACATAATTAAATGCCATACCAGCTGGTCTAATTACTACACCATCTTGCACAATAGCTGGTGGAATATCATAAGTAGTTGTATTAGGATCTAAAGTTAAGGTATTATTCTCTGTGTCTACATCAATAATTTTTGCTCCACCATTATTACATACACAAAAATATTGACCATATAAATCTTTGGTAACTTCTAATACCATTGGATTAATACTTACTACATTATCTTCTATATATAAAGTATCATATTCAATTAAATTAATATGCTCATCATCTTGAACGAAAGTTTCTGGCAATTCGGTAATATAACCATGTGGATTAACTTCCATTCTTGTTCCAGAAAATCTTCCATAATATATATTATTATTTTCATCAGTTAGTACTTGAGACATAGTATCTACAAATATATCTCCAGTAATACCTCCAACATCAACCACAGTTGATGTACCAGTATTACTATTATTAATTTGAATAAATGTATGTTCTGCTAATGTACCATCATGATGAATTCGATATACTGGTTGTCCATTAGCACTACCAGGATTAAATATAGGAATATCATGATCTTTTGCATTTGCTGGAACATCTCATTTTAATGCCGGATTCATATCTTTGTATAAAAGTCCGGTATTATAATAGTAATCTAAACCGTATTTCTTATTTGCATCATAAATTAAATCATCTCTATAATATGATAATCCATATCCATAGGCCGAACCAACAGTCTCAAAAGTAACTGTAAAACTACCTGTATAAACCGGATCACCACGTAAATGATCTCCCAATATTGAATACTGTGGAGTTTGAATCGTTGTTAAAGGTATTGCTCCTAAATTTGAAACGCTTACGACTTTTACTAAATAATATTTATAAGGTTGGTCTGATAAAATTAAACGTCCTATTCTTCTTGGATGTAGCCAAGCTCTTAAATTTTCATATTCCGTTGCTATCAAATCATGACAAAAACAATTAAATTCAAATTGTTGTCCAGTAATTTGAGTACCATAATAATAACGTCCATCATAGGCTGGTACTTCTAATTTATTATCGGAAAATGTCGGTTCAATATTCATAGTATAAACGGCTCCACTAGTGACATTATATACTCCCATATCTGCACAGTCTTTACCATCAAATATAAAAGTAGCAAAAAGTTCACCAGCTTTCACCATTCTGATTCCATTCATCATATTTGCTCTCCTCCCATTCTTACTTAATCTCTCTAACAATTAGTAGAAAAATTAGTGTAAAAATAAAAAGACGCAGAGCCTAAGCTCTACGTCTATACTGTGTTTTTAAAATTATTCATTTTTATACCTGTCTGACTACCAATTTCTCTAAATTTAGCAACAAACATATTAAATGCTTTTTCTCCATCTTCAGGAGAAGACATTGATTCTACATTAAATGAAATATTATCAATAGACACAGAACTAGAATTACTAGCTTGTCCTACTCCAGAATACATTTTATCTAACACATTTGTAAAATGCATAAAATGTTCTGTTTGTAATGGATTTAATACGGCTTCGGGTGCATTACGAGTACCATCTAACCAAGCAGGACCTGTAAATGTAGCCATACCGCCACTAGCAAATATACCATTACCATATAAATTTGGATTTAATGTTAAACCAATAAATTTAGGTTGAGATGAAGTAGCGATTTTTTTCCATTTAGCTGTAAACCCATAACTTTTTCCAGTAGGCTTAAAAGTAGCACCAGCTTTATATCCTCCCCATGATTCAAATTCGTAACCAGGACGACTATACTCAGGAGAAGGAAATGTAAATACAGAACCTATAACTGCAGTACGTTTCATAACATGTCCGCCGTCAAAACCAGGATTTAAAGATATAGTACAAGTTTGTGCATTGGTATCACTATAATTACCTGTATTAGATTTAAGTTGATTACTGCTGCTACTGCTACTACTCTTTAATCTAGAACCTATTTGATTAACAGCATTTGTAACTGCTGAAGAAATAGCTGCATTAGTTTTATCTTGTCAACTTTTGATAGTTTGAATAATTTCTTTACTATTTTTACTATCGCTTTGAACTAATGATGTATCTAACTCAGCAATACGTTGTCGAGTTTTACCTAATTGATCTCAAACATCATAAATCGTTTTACCGTCCTGTCCACGTAATTGAGACATATATGTTTGATACTTAGTATCTCATTCTTCCATTAAACCTTCACGATGTAAATTAGAAGCTGTTCGTCATTCTTCGGTTTGAGTAAATAACTGAGTTAATTTTTCTTCATCTGACATAATATTTTCTTCTAACCAAGAATGTAATCAATCTAAGTTTTCTCATAATTGGTCAAAATCTTTTTGTAAAGCGTCTTTTTCTTCGTCTAATGCTTGTTGAATATCTTGTAACATTTGAGAATATTTATCATCTGCAATTTGATCTAATTTATCTTCAATATCTTTTTGTGCTTTAATAAAATTACTATCAGATGCTCCAGATGTATCCATCATGGCACGTTGTAAGTTAGTTTGTAATCCAGACATTGTTTTTGCATTTTGTTGATCTTCTCTAGCTCTTTTACGAGCTTCTTGCAATTCATCAATTGCTTTCTTTTCAGCATCTATGGCTTCTAAACGGGTATCTAAAATCTTTTTATAAATTTCTTTAATTGCGTTTACAGCCTTATCTTCCATGTCTTTATATGCATCTATAACTTCTTGTAATAAATTAATGACATTTTTTAAATATGCAATATATTTATCAAAATCTTGTTTTAATTCATCAAACATTTTTTGATATGTTTCATATACGTCATCTGCTTTTTCTTTTAAAGTTATTTGACCTTTAGCAGCTGTATCTTGAAGATTAATATATTTCTCTCAATTAATAATAATTTGTCCAAATTGGTCAAAATCAAATACTCCTTCTAGTCCTTCAACCGTGCCAATAAAATCTTTATAACC
>Ga0247608_10005528_pt1 | contig 13629 bp, 10 predicted proteins | sample 176DNAGHGlowgp2_FD_193490 | JGI IMG/M metagenome (GOLD analysis project Ga0247608, IMG submission 193490) | Sheep rumen microbial communities from Palmerston North, Manawatu-Wanganui, New Zealand - 1766 DNA GHGlow gp2 | ecosystem: Host-associated > Mammals > Digestive system > Stomach > Rumen ...
CGTCAGCATCTTCTATGCGCCCCTCATCGATCATCATCGAGGCAAGCGAGAGATTATTTATGATATCGTGACGGAAAGCTCTTGTCTCCTCCTGTTTGCGCTTATACTGTTCAATATATTCGAGCTGAGCCTTAAGATAATTCTCCTGATATTCATTCTTATCCTTGAGCGATCTCTCAACGGCAGTCATAACGAGCAGGAATGGAGCAAGACAACCTACGATGGGAAGGACTATTCCATACATGGTACACAGGAGCGAATATTTAAGTTCCGTATCGTCTCCCCCATAGAATACGAGCGTCGACAGGAAAGAGAAAAATATCATCCACAGAATGAACAAGACCCTGTTCCTGACGCGGATCGTATAATACCTGCCCTTCTTGTAGTAAGCAAAATAAAGGAGTGCGCAGAGCAAAGCACTGATCACAAAATCTATCACGACAACAATGTCAAGGAAAGGACTGAAATCATTTTTAGGTTCATAGATGGTCGTCAGAAGGGCTGTATCTCCTCCTGAAAGGAAAAAGACTGTGTATTCCACAATGTTCTGCATGTAAAAATAGTAGAAATAAAGACCGACAGTAGCTTCGATTGCCCGAAGAAACTTCTTCTCCTTATACACGATCAGATAGAATACAAAGGCATAGGCGAAGGCTACCAGGTTAACGACCAGACTCACTGCCGCTGTAACAAGTGCAGGAATGACTTCCTCGGCATCCTCACCCGGAATGATGGCAGACAACTGTGAAGTCAGATGATCTACTATGTAATCTCCATAAATGAACTCAATGACAACGATAATGATCTGCACGATGATGATCCCGCATGCCGACAATACAAGCTTACGGCTAAGCTTTATGTTACGCCCGAGAAAACAGGCAGAGATAAGCACTATGATCACCATGGACAGGATAAAAGTGACGATCGACAGAGAGGATACCGCGATACTTAAGATCTCATAACCGCTCATGTCAGAATGCCTGCCTTTCTACAAAAGAATAAAGAGCCTCTTTAAGCATCTTTGTATTGCCGCGGCTTACGGGGACAGATGATTCGCCGTTACCTGAATCGAGGATAACATCAGTTTTTACGAGTTTCTTGATCCTTGCAAGAGGTACAAGATAACCCCTGTGAGTCCTGAAGAAACCGTCATCTTTAAGCTGATCCTCAAAATCACTGATATTATACCTGACCAGATGATCTCCATTGACAGTACAGATCCTCACATACTGGTTCTGCGCCTCAAAATAGACGATGTCGCTGAGATTGACCACTAATTCATTGCCGTCTTCCCTGACGACCAGCTGTCTTTGTGTCGAATTCTGCGAATTCACGTAATTAAGCACTTCCCTAAGCTTCTCAACTTTAACCGGTTTGGTCAGATACCTGAGCGCATTGACTTCATAACCTTCGATGGCATATTCAACATGCCCTGTAAGGAATACTATCAACACCTCAGAAGACCTTGATCTTAAGTTCCTTGCAAGAGTGATGCCGTCCATTTCAGGCATTTCGATGTCAAGGAAAACGATATCGTACGGCTTCCTGTCGAATTCGGCAAGAAGATCGTGACCATCGTGGAATGAATTGATCTCCGGATCAAGATCACCGATAAGCTTTGTGATAAGAGCCCTCAACCCGGCTCTGAACTGTTCCTCATCATCGCAGATAGCTATTCGCATTTATCACCTGTTCTCAGAACGCCTTACTCTTCTGTATGCAACAGCGCTGACTTCAGCATATTTTTTTCAGATTACATTCTACTATACTTGCAACGGATTACCAAACACTATTCTTTGCAGGAAAAAACACTATTAATACATCAAAATTCTTTGAAAAATGATGTCAATTCTGTAAGATCAGTAAATCCGAGTTTCTTATAAAACTCATAAGAAGGCTTGCTGCGCTCTGTATGAAGGAAGATCTGATCGATCCCCCGCTCCTTCAGATAAGACTCGATCGACTTCATAAATGCCGTTCCCAATCCCTTGCCCTGCATGTCTGTCCTGACGAAAAGCTCTTCGATAAAGTATTCCGTACCCTGGCACCAGTGCCTGATATTGCCTATGGACACGCCAACTAATCCGTCTCCCTCCATAAATCCAAGGATAAGCGGAGTTCTTACCATCATAAGATCCTTGAGATAATCATCGAGCTGCTCATCATCACTCCAGTCATCATTCCACGGGGGCGCAGTAAACACGCTCCTGAACAGATCTTTGATGACTTTGAAGTCATTTATGCTAAGTTCAACTAAAGTGGCCATGATATCAGAGTTTTGCCACCAGTTCCTTAAACAGATCCCCTCTGTGTTCGAAATGTCTGAAGTGATCATAAGAAGTTCCTACACTGCTCATGATGACAACATCACCGGCCTTCGCCAGGGATCTGGCCTTATTGACTGCTTCCGTCATGTTCTTAAGAGCCTGATCCCTCGAATCGGGAAGCTCATATACTTCATCGCCTCCCTCGATCACATAGACCTCGTATTTACGTCCGCCGGCTTCTTTCTCAAGTATCTGCTTGATAAGATCCGCATTAGATCCGTAAATTACTATCCTGTCAGAGAATCTGAGGATCGCATCGCCCAATCCCTCATAGACACACTGTTTGTCCTTACCTCCGCACAGCAGAACGCCGTGAAGACCTCTTCCCGACAGAGCGTTCATCGTATTTATCGTGCGGTTAGGTGATGTATCGATCGAGGAATTATACCACCTGACACCGTCGAGTTCCCTGACAAATTCGATCCTGTGGGCAACCCCCTTGAACTCTCTGGCAACGGTAACAACATCTTCCTCGGATACAAGATCGGAAGTTATTGCGATCGCAGCCAGATAATTCTGGACATTATGATCACCCGGTATCAGGATATCGTTCTTATGTATGAATTTCTTAGTGCCTGACGGCCGCGACAAGCAGAGATATCCTTCATTATCCACATATGCCACATCCGCATTCGGATAATTGCTGCGGATATTTACGCAGGTATCGCCTCCGAAGAAGGAGACACGTCCCCTGGCTATATTACGCAGATCATATGTCAGATCATTATTACAGTTGAGCACGACTTTCCCCGTTGCGCCCTGGTTATTGAAGATATTAGCCTTGGCATCGATATACTCCCGGTAATCGTAGTGAAAGTCAAGATGATTGGGCGTTATGTTAGTTACAACGGCATTATCAACACTTCTCTTAAGCCCCAGCAGCTGGAATGATGACAGTTCCAGGACAACCTTATCCTTGGGCGTGATCTCTTCAATCCTGTCAAGAAGAGGAGTTCCGATATTTCCTCCCAGGTAACAGTTATAGCCGGCTGTCTTCAATATCTCATATACGAGTGTTGTAGTTGTTGTCTTACCGTCTGAACCGGTTATGCCGAATGTCTCTGCGGGACAAAGGTCAAGGAAGAGCTCCATTTCGGTGGTGAGGATTGCTCCTTTACGGCGTTGTGCTTCGAGAGCATCTACCGTGAACCTCATTTTAGGAGTCTTGAACACGATATCAAAAGACTCCTCGTATAAAGGCTTCAGGTAATCACTGCCAAGTGACCACCTGACCTTAATATTCTTATCTTCAAATTCTTTTACGGTATTATCTATTGCCGGCTCCGATGTATCATGGGCATCACAGGCTGTTATCTCGCAGCCGAGTCCTGACAGCCACACGATCAGCGGTTTATTGGATATTCCAACGCCTATGACGACAGCTTTGCGTCCGTTTATATACTTTTTGAATCTCTCAAGTTTAAGATTATTCAACTCCGAGTCCTCCGTATGCTTCATATAATCTGGAGTAGAAACCGCCGCTCCTTATAAGTTCCTCATGGCTTCCGATCTCCGATATCATTCCTTTATCGACCACGATTATCTTATCACAATCCACGATCGTTGACAGTCTGTGTGCGATTATTATACCTGTCCTTCCTGATAGAATCTCCTTGACAGCCTTCTGTATCTTAACTTCAGTAAGGATATCGACAGATGATGTAGCCTCATCAAGGATTATCACAGAAGGATCATAAGCCATTATACGTGTAATACTCAGTAGCTGCTTCTGCCCCTCGGATATATCGTCTCTGTCTCCGCCGATCTCTTCTTCATAGCGTCCGGGAAGATTATCAATAAATGAATCTGCTCCGGTCTTATGAGCAGCCTTCCTGCAGCTGTCTTCATCAAGGTCAGGTTTGCCATACCTGATATTATCAGTTACCGAACCAATGCTGAACCAGTTGTCCTGGGCAACAAGGCCTATCAGTCTTCTTAGTTCTCTCCTTGGGATATCGTAGATACTGATACCGTTAATAAGGATATCACCCGAATCCACGTGATAATATCTGAGGAGCAGATTAATTACTGTTGATTTTCCGCCGCCTGTAGGGCCTACTATTGCAGCCTTCTGTCCCGGTTCTATAACAAAAGATACATCTTTAAGCACGGGCTTGCCCTTTGTGTAGGAGAATGTAACATGGCTGAACTCAATACGTATATTCTCTGTATCAGTTATCACTTCAGGGGCATTGATATCCTCCTTTACTATCTCCTCCTCATCAATGAAAGCAAAGATCCTGTCCAGGCACGCAAAACTGTCTGACAGTTCCGTAAATACGGATGACAGATCATTAAATGGCTTCATGAACTGATTAGCATACATAAGGAGCGAACTCATTATTCCGACAGTCAGGTCGCCCGAAATAATGCTGAGCGCACCTATCAGCGCTACTCCGGCATAGATAAGAGCATTAATGAACCTTGTTGAAGGATTCGTAATAGACGACAGGAAAGTTGCCTTGGATGATGCTTTTCTGTAATCCTCGTTGAGATCGTCAAATCGTGACACAGTGCCGGACTTAAGGTCATAGATCTTTGTCTCCCTGAACCTTGAACAGGATTCACCGATATATGATGTCTGTCTTCCCCTGATATCCGAAGCTGCCCTGAATGACTTGTATGACCTTGAAGATATCATATATGCCACGATAAACGATACCGGAGTAAAGAGTATTACGTAAAGTGCTATCCTCCAGTTCAACATGATCATAATGACCAGCGTTACCCCAATAGATACGATGCCGCTGAAGAATTGGTTGAGGAAAAGGATCAGACCATCCCCAACCGTCTCACAGTCGTTTATGACCAGACTCTGTATAAATCCCTGTTCACTTCTGTCTATAAATGATATAGGCAGTCTTCTGATCTTACCGTAAGCATCATCCTTAAGATTAGCTATCAGATCATAAGACAGCTTATTATTGATCCTGAGCATGATAAGCTGCGCAAGTGCACCGCCCAGGGCGATCAAAGCTATAAACACCACGTTATATAAGATCCTGTCGAGGTTTCCTGCCACTTTGTCATCAATAAGATCTATGGTCTCACCGGCATAATATGGGATCAGCATCGCAAGTGCGGCATATAGACCGGCAAGCAAGAATGATAATATGACAAGCGCCTTCTGCTTACCTGTATACCGGATGATCCTTCTGATATTCTTCATCTTACTCATCGCAAGACACCCCCTGCAGCCTGCAAAGTTCCCTGTAGCTCACAGACATCCTGTACAGATCTTCGTGCCCTGCGAAATAAGTGATCCTTCCGTCCTCGAGAAGCATGATCCTGTCGAAATCCTTAACAGAGTTGATCTTCTGTGAGATCAGTATGACAGTAGGATGATTGGGAAGTTCATCAAGGTTATCGAGGAACTTCCGCTCCGTTTTGGCATCCAGTGCAGATGTGGAATCATCCAATATGACCACTCCCGGATTGCCCGCCAGTGTTCTTGCTATATTTATCCTCTGTTTCTGTCCGCCTGACAGTCCGGTACCAAGGGCATAAACTTTATAGTCATATCTCTCTTCTTTTGTATTGATAAATTCAGAGCTCATGGAGACTTCCGCAGCTTTGTCGATCATCTCCTTAGTGATACCTTCCCTGTCCAGAGAAATGTTGTATCCTATGGTTCCGGTAAACATACCGGCTTTCTGAAGACATAAAGATACCGCACCTGACCTGCTCTTATCAGTAAGATCTCTTATATCCGTATCATCTATTGTAACCGTTCCCGCCGTCGGCTCCAGTATTCCCGAGGCCAATGCCGCCAAAGTGGATTTGCCTGAGCCGGTCTTGCCGATTATCCCGATCTTCTCCCCCGGTGCTATATCGAATGTAAGATCCTTAAGCGAATCGTTGTTGGAATCAGGATACTTGAACGATACATTATCAAATCTCAGGCGGTGAGCTTCTGATTCGTTGCCCAGCACTTTATCCCCGCCATCGTCAATATCAAGTTTGAGGAACTTCTCGACTCTTCCTGCACATACTACAGATCTGCTGACATTTACAATAAGATTGGCAAACTTTATTAACTCCACCAGGATCTGCGACATATAGTTATAAAGTGCCACCACTTCTCCCTGCGTGAGATCGCCGTAGGAAACATTAACAGCTCCCGTATATATCAGAAGACATATACACAGGTTAACGATAACAAAAGTTACCGGGTTAAGCAGAGTTGACACTGAACCGGTCTTTTTCTGAAGGTACTTAAGCGCCGCATTCTGTCTTGCAAACCCTTCGTGATCGTCATCCTGTCTGTTGAAGCCTCTTATTACCTTGGAGCCTGTGATGCCGTTACCTGATCTTGTTACCAGCTTCTCCATCTCATCCCTTGTCCGTGAATTAAGAGGAATGAGCATCTTCATGTTTATCGCGATAAAAACACTTAGGACGGTCAGCATGATGACGAATATCAGAGACATTTTCGGGCTGACGGTTACTGCCATGATAAGTGCACCGAAGACGATAAAAGGTGATCGCAGAAGAAGTCTCAGGGTCAGATTTATACCTGATGAGATCTGGTTGCAGTCTGATGTAAGACCTGTGATCACTTTCGCCGTGCCGGTCTTCTCGAAAGTTCCGACAGACAGAGATGATATGTGTTTGTACAGGTCTCCTCTCAGTCTGCAAGTAATGCCTCCTGCTGCATAAGCGGCAAAATACTGGGCCGTAACCGCACATCCGAACCCAACAACGGCAAATACGATCAGAAGAATTACCCTCGAGGTGATATATGACCTGTCAGAATTTGCAATGCCGGTATCAATGAGTTCAGCCACAACCAGCGGTACGATCAGCTCAAATACCGCCTCCAGGAGCTTAAAGGCAGGACTTAGGATGATCTCTTTAAGATATGATCTGAAATACTTGATCAATGTTCTCATACAAGATCTTTTTGCAACCTGTTACACATTCTGTACACTTCTTCAATATCCACGGAAGTAAACTTACCGTCTTCATAAAGTATCTTCCCGTCTGCCATGGTCATCTTTATGCAGGAATTATCCGCGCTGTAAACGATATTTCTAATGATATTATTCTCAGGCTGCATGGACGGCCTTGACATATCGATCATGATGATATCAGCCTTCTTACCCTCTGCCAGGACATCACTGTCATCAAGACCCATGCACAAGGCTCCGCCTGTTGTTCCTGCCTTAAGGATCTTATACGGATCGACCGTTGCTGCATTACCTGTCATTGAATTGGACAGGACAGTATCCAGATACATCTCGCGAATCAGTGACAGACTGTTATTGGAACCTGCACCGTCAGTGCCTATGGCTATCTTCATATCAGAATCGATAAACTTATAAACAGGAGCAATACCGCTTGCAAGCTTCAAGTTGGAGCATGCGTTAAAAACCGACCACAGCCCCTTGGATCTGAATACCTCCATATCTTCATCCGTGAACCATACGCAATGGAATCCTCCGCCGCCGAAGTCAAAAATCCCCATCCTGTCGAGAAGCACGGCAGGAGTTACGCCATATCTGTCCTTGCACCCTTCAACTTCAGCTCTCGTCTCACTGATATGGGTATATACGGGAGCCTTGTATTTATGAGCAAGCTGAGATACGTACTCCATATTCTTCTTGCTGGTCGTATACTCAGCATGAAATCCCAGTTTGAACGAGACAAGAGGATCAAAGGAGTTATATGTGTTGTAATTATCCTCAAGTTCATCTATCCCTCCGAAATCATTAGCCGAATCGCAGAATACGAGCCTGATACCGGATTCCACAGCCGCTTTGGCGGCTTCTCTCAGATGGAAATACATATCAAAGCAGGCTGTGATCCCTCCTGATAAGTATTCGGCATAGGCAAGCTTCGTAAACCAGTAAATATGTTCCGGTGTGAGCTTCGCCTCCCTCGGGAAGATGGCCTTAAACAGCCAGTCATTAAGTGAATACTCATCTGCTAATGATCTTGAGAAGGTCATACCTGAATGTGTATGCGCATTCTTAAGACCTGGCATCAGAATGTTCCTGTTGCAGTCGATCTGGCGGTCCCACTTTATATCATTAGCCTTACCTTCACCTATATATGTTATCTTGCTTCCGCTTACCCACAATTCACCCTCGATGATATTCTGATCTTCCATCGTAAGGATCCTTGCATTATAAAATCTGATATTTGCCATTTATACACCTCAATCGTCTTTAGCTGCATTATATTTTACAATAAATAAGGCAAAACAGAAGATTTATGTTAGTATTATTAAAAACTTAAATAAGAGGACGATAAATGAGCGATAAACTGTCAGTTCTGATAATCGGATGCGGCCGCGTATCTGAGAAGCATATAAAGGCTATAAGTAAACTTAAGGACAAATACACACTTGCAGGTCTGTGCGATAACAACGAGGAAGCCGCACATAAGATCATAAAGGGAGCAGGTCTTAAGGATGTTAAGGTATTTACCGACTACAAAGCGGCAATAGACGAACTTAGCCCTGACGTTACTGCTGTAACTGTTCCCTCAGGCCTTCATTATGCCATCGCAAGTTATGCAATGGAACACGGCTCACACATACTTCTTGAGAAGCCGATGGCCATGTCATCTTCCCAGTCCCGCGAGATCCATGAACTTGCAAAGAAATATGACCGTAAGATCGCCATGGGGCACATCTACCGCTATCTGCCCGTCGTAGGTCTCCTGCAGGAAGACATTGCAAAAGGCATATACGGACGGGTTACCCACGGTACCATCTGCGTCAGATGGGGTCACGACAACGATTATTACGACAGTGCTGCCTGGAGAGGCACATGGAAAGCCGACGGCGGTGCCCTGATGAACCAGACAATACATGCCATTGATCTTCTCATCTGGCTTATGGGTTCAGAGCCCTGCGAAGCCAAGGCCATGATAGCAAGGCGTCTGCGCAGCATCGAAGCCGAAGACCTCGGGTTTGCAGTGCTTAAACTTGAGAACGGGGCTTTGGCAAATATCGAGGGTGCCACCTGCACGGATCCTGCAAGACATATGGCTAACTTTTCGATATTCTGTGAGAAGGCTTCCCTGTCCATCGGTCTTAACTCAGGCAAGCCTAAGCTCGACCTGAGGCTCAACGGCGGCAAGAAGCTGAATAACAAGTATCTGAGGCGCCAGCTGAAGGAATACGGTCTGTCATATACAATTGCTACTGCTCTTAATCCCCACCTTGGCATCTACAAGAATCTTGCCGATTCCATATCGACCGGTAAAGAGCCTCTGGCGGACAGCTATGCAGGTTATTCCTCTGTAGATACGCTTATGGGCATATATAAGTCTGCCAAGACAGGCGATACAGTGGCTCTTCCGTTAACCGAAGATTTCGCATCAACCGACATGGCTGATTACGAATTATAAATTTTAAATTAAGTGCTTGACAATAATCCTTATGATGTTATAATTCATTTGCTGTTTTGAACAGAGCACGCACCTTTAGCTCAGATGGTAGAGCAACTGACTCTTAATCAGTGGGCCCCGGGTTCGAGTCCCTGAAGGTGCACCAGTAAGAAGGCTGTCACTCATGTGACAGCCTTTTAGTTTGTGTTATGTTGGTCTTAAAGCTCAAAGCTTATCAGGGATTCGTGCAAACACCTTTCGAGTTGAACTTGTATTTCTTCCCGTTGATCTTGATCGAACAGTCATGGACCATCATGTATTTGAGGAACCAGTAGCCCTGAGAAGAAGACCTCAACTCCTTGGGGGCAAAGTAATACCACTTCTTATTGATCTTCTTCCAGCCGGAAGCGGGAGTACCCTTATTATTGGTGAAATAGTACCAGTATTCGAAAACTGTTCCGCCGGCAGTTGTTCCTCCTGCATCCCACCAGCCCTTCTTCTTGGCTGAACCGTTCGCATTGAAATAGTGTCCCTTGTAAACGGAATAGTCAGAACCCCGGAAATCATCGTAACGGCTGATATAGTCGTATCTGACATTCACGCCATACCCGTCGATAAAGTAATACCACTTGTTCTTGATCTTGTGCCAACCCTTACTGACCATGGCACCACTCTTGGTCACATAAGTATAACCGGCATACTTAGCTCCAAGTTCTATCCAACAACTCGTCCTGAGCTTACCGTTCTTTTTAAAGAAATAAGTCTTTCCATCAATGACCCTATTGCCATTGTCACCATAGTCTGGGATACTCAATTGACGGTACCTAAGTCCGTCCTTACCGAAATAATACCAATATCCGTTGATCTTTTTCCAGCCTGTCGCATATTTGGTCGAAGTAATATAATAGCGGTAATCCTCCTCACCGACCTTCCTCCAGCCTGTCTTACCAGCCGCAAAGACCTGACACGGAATGATGCATACGAGCATGGCAACGATCATTAGTGAAGAAATCGTTTTCTTAAAAGAGATTCCCATATAAATGCCCTCCGTTCTTATGATGATTTAATTGTATCACTATCTGAACTTAACGGAGCTTAATATCTCCTCAAAACCTTTGGTCTGTTCTGCCGTTACCTGATCATCATAGTTGGTAAGGCGGAATTCGAATGAGTAATCACCATGAGTCACATAAGCGACCAACACCATATCAGGCATATCATCAGATTCCATGGTTCCAATATAACCGGTCTCCCCGTCTATCGTGATCTCACGCTTATTCTGCAGAGCACTGATATCACCTTCGATATCAGCCTTCTCGCCGTATCCTCTGAGGCAGTCCACTTCATTATATGAATGGATAGCATATGATAAGTAACCATACTTATCGTTTGAGTAAGCTTTCTGCACGATTGGATTCCAGGCAACGTCATCAAGGTTATACTCCATCTCCAATTCGAACTCAGACGGGATATCAATCGTCAACAGTTCATCCAGCGGCTCAGGAGTATTCTCATAAGCAGCTTCCTCGCGGTTAAATGTCATCCATACATCATTATGCCCGAGCTTCAGGACATCTCCTGCAAGTTCGTAATCAAGCGTATCATCAGCCGTCTCGATAGTCCAACAGAACGGTACATCGAAATCATCCTGATTGAACCTGCAGTAAACGGAACTGCCTGTATCGTTACTCATATAACCTGATATACCGGGATTGCCGGCACCCTCATCATACATGCTGAAGTAACCGTCACCGCGGATATACATTGCATAAAAGCTTGTATCAGTCTCCCCGTCTGAGGCTGTTGGCTCACACTTCCACTTACCGACAAAACCGGCGGGCACGACGGAAGCGGCACTTGTTTCTGCAGTTGTTTCTGAAGTGGTAGCTTCAGTTGTAGCTTCTGTCGTTGCTTCCGTTGTGGTTTCAGAGGCAGTTGTTGTAACAGCACCCGTATCCTTGGCCTCTTCATACTTGCATCCGAACATAAAAGGCATCACCGATACCATCAGTGATGCCAGACAAATAGTTTTAGCTGTGTAATTATTCTTTCTCATAATAACCAACTATATCAGGGATTAGTACAAACACCCTTTGAATTGAATTTATACTTTTTGCCGCCAATTTTAAGGGTACAATCATAGATCATCTGGTACTTATAATAATCACCGGTATCTCTAGGATAAAAATAATACCACTTTCCCTTTATTTTCTTCCATCCGGTGGTCAACTCGCCTTTTGCACTGCAATAGAAGTCAAATGTTCCACTTGTAGCCAAAAGAGGTTCATTCTCGATCCAACCTTTGGCAGCTTTACCCTTCTCAATATCATAAATATGCCCTTTGTATGTGTAATACTTGGAAGAAAAAAAACCTATAAAACTACTGCTCCAACCGATTCCCTGCATACCTCCATATTTCTTATAATTATGTCCGTCGATCCTGACATTTACACCATTCTCAGAAACAAAGTAGTAGTACTTACCATTAGCCTTCTGCAGTCCCTTCTTTATCATGGGTCCTTTGGAAGTAAAGAAAGTATAATTGGAACCACTCTTCTTCCATCCGGTCTGCATCTTCCCTTTAGTATCAAAGCAATACTTCTTGCCTTCTACCTTTTTGTAGATCTTGGTATCGCCTTTATGTTTGCGGACCATTATACCGTCATCTTTGTCAAAGTAGTACCAACATCCCTCGATCTTCTTCCACCCCTTAGCATATTTAGTTGAAGTAGTGTAATAACGATACTCCGGAAGACCGTCTTTACCAGTACTGACTTCAACCCAACCTTTACTTGCAGCAAAGACCTGGCAAGGAATGATACAAACTAACGTACTAACAGTCATCAATACAGAAACTGTTTTCTTCAAACCTGAACTCATAATCATACCCCCTTGAAAAGAATTATATGACACCGTCTTTAGTGTATATCTTCACATCAAAACATGGCTCACAAAAATGAGCATACAAAAACTCCAACATGCACAAACACTTGGATTATTATTCTTCTATCAGCGAATCCACAAATATCTCCGGATCAAAATCAACAAGATCCTCTATACCTTCACCGAGCCCTGCCAATACGACAGGAACCTTACAGATATAGGCAACAGCGATGATAACGCCTCCCTTGGCACTGCCGTCGAGTTTGGTTACGCCAAGATAATCAAGATCTACTACCTCTGAGAAGCTCTGAGCCTGCAGAACGCCGTTCTGGCCTGTAGTGGCATCGATGATGAGCATGGACTTAACTACGCTGTCAGGAGCCTCCCTGCCGATGATCCTCTTGATCTTACCGAGTTCTTCCATGAGGTTCTTCTTGTTATGAAGCCTTCCGGCAGTATCAACGATAAGTATATCTGCTTTACGCGCGATCGCAGCGTGTACCGAATCATAGACAACGGCTGCAGGATCTGATCCGTCAGAACCCTGTGAAATGACAGTAGTTCCTGTCCTCTCACCCCACACCTTGATCTGTTCAACGGCAGCCGCCCTGAAAGTATCGGCAGCAGCGATTATTACTTTCTTACCTTCAGCCTTATAGCGTGCGGCAAGCTTGCCGGCCGTTGTAGTCTTACCCGTACCGTTAACACCTACAAGAAGCAGGATATTAAGCTTACCGGGCTCTAACTCATATGTGGACTTCTCTCCAAGGATCTCGATCATCCTGGTCTTAACTGAATTCAAAACGGCTTCCTTGCTGTTATCGCCGCTCTTCTTGATATCTTCCTTGACCCTGTCGATTATGTCCATGCTGGCGGGAACACCGCAGTCTGCACGGACCATCAGTTCCTCAAGTTCGTCGAGCTGGTCTTCGTCAAAGTGACCGGTCATAGCGGCGATCTTGGTAAAGCCGCCTCCAAAGAACTTGCGGGTCTTATCAAGACCTCTCTTAAAAGCATCAAATAAACCCATATATCCTCCTAGCTTAACCTCATCGACAGGATCTTCGAGATACCTCTCTCT
>Ga0247608_10005529_pt1 | contig 13627 bp, 10 predicted proteins | sample 176DNAGHGlowgp2_FD_193490 | JGI IMG/M metagenome (GOLD analysis project Ga0247608, IMG submission 193490) | Sheep rumen microbial communities from Palmerston North, Manawatu-Wanganui, New Zealand - 1766 DNA GHGlow gp2 | ecosystem: Host-associated > Mammals > Digestive system > Stomach > Rumen ...
CCCAATCCTTCAGGCTTGGTAGCACATGGCTGTGCAGATGGAAGATTTAAATTTGTAGTCCCTAGGAGAGTCGAACTCCTCTTTAGAGAATGAAAATCTCTCGTCCTAACCGATAGACGAAGGGACCGTCCACGAAATGCGGGTGCAAAAGTACTACTATTTTTCCATTCTACCAAATTTTTTTAGTAAAAAATAACATATTATGAATAAAATGTGTATCTTTGCACCGTTATGTTGACGAAAACTCAGGCAATTGTGCTGCATTCGCTGAAGTATGGCGAGTCGAGGCTTATTGTAGATATGTTTACCAGAACGTTTGGTAGACAGTCGTTTATAGTCAGCATACCGAAAACTTCAAAGGGAAAGATAAAAAAGCAGTTCTTCCAACCTCTAACATTGTTGGAGATAGAAACAGACATACGCCCCAAGTTGCAGTTGCAAAAGCTTAATGATGTGAGACTGCTCACTCCGTTTGCATCAATCCCCTTTGAGCCCGACAAGTTAGCTATATCGCTTTTTGTAGCAGAGTTTTTATATTACGCTTTGAGATCAGAACAGCGAAATGAGTTGCTTTATGATTATCTGGAGTATAGTATAATGTGGCTTGACGGTCAGCAAGCAAACTTCGCTAATTTCCATATTGTGTTCTTGTTGAGGCTTACGCGCTTTCTAGGTTTCTATCCAAACATGGACGACTATGAGGATGGTGATTACTTTGACTTGCGTGAAAGCGAGTTTATGAGGAATCCGCCAGTGCATCGTGATTTTCTGCATCCAGAAGAGGCACAGAAGGTGCAGCTTATGATGCGAATGGATTTCCCCACTATGCATTTGTTCCGTATGTCACATAACGACAGGAACCGACTGCTTGAAATATCAATAAAATATTATCGACTCCATCTGCCGGATTTCCCAGAGATGAAGTCGATAGAGGTATTGCAAGCCTTATATCAATAAGGCGGCAGGTTTACATAAACTTTATGGTTCCCTGTATTGGCTCCTGTGGATCCTGTGCGGGTTCGTCAATTACTACCACCTCGTTGCTTGCCTGCGAGTTAATGCTGTCGAGAATCTCGCGGGTACGCTTGTAAGTAGGTGTCTGCTCTACAGCAGAGATAACATCATCGTTATCAAGATCTTCAGGGCGGAACAAGTAGATATTTGGACGACGCTTGTAACGTTTGGTTGCCCCCTCGCCGCCATAGTAGCGGTTACGACGATCCTGGCGCTCGGCAGCTTTCTCCTGTTCGGCTGCTATGCGGTTGATGTCTTCCTGACTATGCTTCTTGAGGTGACCGTTCATTCCGTCAACATTCTCAATGCCGAAGCCGGTGGCCAGAATGGTTACCTTTACTTTCTTACCGAGTTCGAGATCGGTGGCAAGACCCCACTTGATTTCAAAATCATTGCCGAACTTAGCCATGAAGTCGTTTACATCATTCATCTCTTCCATCATCAGCGATGCCTGACCGTCCTTAGAACCTGCAAACGAGATAGAAAGCAGAATCTTCTTAGAGTTAAAGATGTCGTTGTCGTTAAGCAGAGGTGAGTTGAGTGCATCCTCAATAGCCTTCTTAACACGGCCTTCGCCTTCACCATAACCAGTTGACATGATTGCTACGCCACCATCCTTGAGCACGGTCTTAACATCGTTGAAGTCGAGGTTGATAAGGCCGTGTACTGTGATAATCTCGGCAATAGACTTTGCAGCAATGCTAAGTGTATCATCAGCTTTTCCGAAAGCATCAAGAACAGAAAGTTCAGGATATATCTCACGGAGGCGCTCGTTGTTGATAACAAGCAGAGCATCAACGTGTTTAGACATCTCTTCAACACCATCCAGTGCCTGGTCAATCTTACGATCACCTTCGAAACGGAACGGGATGGTAACGATACCTACGGTAAGGATTCCTAACTCTTTAGAGACACGAGCGATGACTGGTGCAGCACCTGTTCCTGTTCCACCACCCATTCCGGCAGTGATGAATGCCATACGGGTTCCGTCGCTAAGCATTGTGCGAATGTCCTCTATGCTTTCTTCGGCAGCCTGGCGTGCTTTTTCTGGCTTATTACCAGCACCAAGTCCTTCCTTTCCCAACTGGAGATGTACGGGCACGGGTGAATCGTTAAGGGCCTGGTTGTCAGTGTTACATAGCACGAATGTTACATCGTGAATGCCCTCGCGGTACATGTGGTTTACTGCATTACCGCCGCCACCGCCAACACCGATAACTTTGATGATGCTGTGCTCCTTCTCCGGTGCTCCGAAGTCAAGGATATCCATATTCATATTGTTCTCCATAATCTTCTACTTTTTTAATCTTCTTCTTCGACAATCGACTTACCAAACTTAAGGATTCCCTTCTTCAGTTTGTTCCAAGTGCTATTCTCCTTGCGGATACGTGCTTCTTCCTCTTTCTTTAAGCGCTCTTCTTCCTGACGAGCACGCTCTTCTTCTTCCTGCTGACGACGTTTTTCCTCTTCGGCTTTCTGTTTTTCAGCTTCGGTTCGGATTACACCGGCGGGAAGATCAGTGGTCTGACGTGCTGGGCGCTGGTCGTTAGTGGGGTGAATTGTCTGTGGTTTGAGACTTGCAAACAGGTCACCATTTGGATCGAATGCATCGCCTGCGCAGTTGATATCGCCTTTGGCCAACAGACCTAACAACGTATTCAGCATACCATTATGTGCTTTGATTTCTTCGTTGTTAGAGATGATGGTTTGTGATACGAACTTGGCGATGCGAATTTTGTCTACGTGAGTGTGATTGATAAATGCCTTCTCGATATTCTTCATATTCGAGCCGCCACCGGTAAGAATGATACCGCCTAGCAACTTGTCATAGTATTCAGATGGAATCTGATACCATACATTTTCAATAATCTCCTCGAGGCGACCCTCGACAATCTCAATGAACTTGCGGCTCTCTACTTGACGCTCAGGGTCGATAGAGTATTTTAGTTCGTTGTCTATCTCATTGTTCTCTGTATAAGCCGAACCGTATTTCAGTTTCATGCGTTCTGCATCACTCTCTTCCATCTGGAGCGATGCTATGTCCTTGGTGATATTGTTACTGCCAAGAGGGATGACTGCAAGGTGGCGGAGGATATTCTTAGAATATACAGATACTGTTGTGGTGTCGTAACCCATATCAACAAGTGCACATCCCGAACGCTTCTCAACCTCAGTAAGAACACTATCGGCAAGTGCAAGTGGAGCCAGATACATCTCAGCAACATTTATACCTGCTGTTTCGAAGCATTTGTTAAGGTTACGATAGAAGGCTTTACGCTCCAGAATATTCAGGAAGTGACCCTCAAGGTGTGTGGCCTGAATGCCAACAGGATCAAGTTGGAACTGGGTTCCTACCTTGTATTCCTGTACGGCAGCATCTAGGATTTCCTGATCTTGATAGGTCATGTTGCGGTTAGCATCCATCAGTTCTATCACCATATCCTGAGTGATGATGGTTTCGCCGGGAAGGTCTTTAGTCACAACATTCTTTACGCTGCGGATAGACTGTCCACCTACACCAACGTAAACCTGTGTGATCTGTGTCTTGAGCTGATTCTCCAGTTTTTTTATTATACTGGTAAGGCATTGTGCGGTTTTGTCGATATTGTAAACCACACCCTTGCGGATGAACGAAGAAGACTCTTCCTTGACCATAGCAAGCACGTTGATGCTACCGTCGAGATTCTTCTGTCCCGCGATTCCGGTTACTTTGGATGAACCGAGTTCAATTGCTACAATAAAATCCTTTGCTGCCATCTTTTATTATAATATTATCATTTGTTTCTTTTACATATAATCTGGTTGTTGAACTCAACATTAATATAATTATATTTGTTCCAACCAGCCTTGTTCAGTCCGTAAATGTAGAACTTGCGAAGGCGTTCGAGTTTGTTTTCGATATTGTTAGGACTGCCAAGAAAAACTATGTGGTCGCCAACACGTGGTACCATCTCGAGAGTCTGATTGGGTAGGACATTAAGTTGTACAGTCTGGTTACGCCAGAAACTGTTGCTTACAATTTTGTTTGCTACCTTTGACAAAACGTTCTGAGCATATCTTTTGGTAATGTTACCAGTAGCTACCAGTATATCTGTGGCATATCCAGACTCAGGCATTATATTGCCGTGATGGTCGAGATAGTAGTTGTCGCCATTAACAGCCATGATTCTGATTACAGGTATACGCTGCTTGATATTTATGCATACGTGTCCGCTCAGTGTCTTGTAACATTCTACCTTCTCTACAAACGGACTTTTTATCAGAGTCTCTTCAATCTTTCGTGGAGATATAGAACTCATAGTCTGTGAGAGAGGGTAGAGTTTATACTGTGAGAGTAACTTCTTGACTTCACCAGGATTCAGGAAACCCTCCATTGACTCCTTCTCGATGTCAATCTTTACCTCGGTGCATTCCTTGGCCATAGCCTCGTCAGGATTGTTGAAAGCTGTGACGGCTAGTACCAAGTAGATGCCAACGATAACGTTGCAGGCTACGATGAGGATCTGTTTCCAGTTGAAGTTAAAGGTCATCTGTTATTATTTGCTGTTTAATATCTTTGTTATTTGAGGAACCTGATTGTCCAAGTCACCGGCACCAAGTACTATAAGCACTTCGAAGTCGTGATTCTTGACATAGTCGAGTACATCAGCTTTCTGTATCATCTCCTTTTTGACACCAGGCTTCAGATTATCGTAGATGAGTTTAGATGTAACTCCTTCGATAGGTAACTCACGGGCTGGGTAGATCTCAGTAAGTATTACCTCGTCAAGCTGACTCAGAGCATCGGCAAAATCCTTGTAGAAATCGCGAGTTCGGGTGTATAGGTGAGGCTGGAAGATTGCAGTGATGTGCTTGTTCTTATAAAGCTCACGAATGCTCTTGGCGCTCTGATAAATTTCCTTGGGATGATGGGCATAGTCGCTAAGGAATACCACCTTGTCGTTTTTGATTTTGAAATCAAAGCGACGGTCAACACCTCCGTATGTCTGCATACCATACTTCAGCTCTTCGGCAGTACAACCGTTAAGCTGAGCCATTGCCATAGCAGCAATACCGTTTTCTATATTGATGGGAACAGGCTGACCAAGCTGTACGCCTTTTACACTCTCGATGGGAGAGATGAAGTCAAATGTGATTTCGCCATTCTCTATTACGATATTCTCTGCATGGAAATCGCCTTCGTTGAGACTGTAGTCATAACGGCGTACGCCAGACTGTATATTCTCTTTCATCTCAAGACCGCGATGGATGATAAGGGCACCACCTGGCTGGATGAGTTCGGTGTAATGACGGAAGCTCTCAAGATAAGCCTCTTTTGTTCCGTAGATATCCAGATGATCGGGGTCGCTGGATGTTATGACGCTCATCCAAGGACGGAGCCAATGGAAAGAACGATCGAACTCGTCGGCCTCGATGACGACGTAATCTGAATCAGACAGGATATAGTTGGTGCCGTAGTTCTTAGATATTCCTCCAAGGAATGCATTACAGTCAAGGTGACTCTGATGCATGATGTGAGCACACATGGTTGAAGTAGTGGTCTTTCCATGTGTTCCTGCTACACAGAGACCTTTGTGGCTCTGAGTCAGTGTGCCAAGAACCTGGGCACGCTTCTGAATCTCGAAACCGTTCTCACGGAAGAACTTAAGTTCCTTATGCTCTGCGGGTATGGCTGGTGTGTAGATTACCAGGCATGACTCTTTCTTCTTGCACTCGTGTGGAATCTCATCAACATTCTCTTCGTAATGAATGAGCATTCCCTCGGTTTCGAGTCTCTTTGTAAGGTCAGATGGTGTCTTGTCGTAACCAGCTACAACAAGTCCCTTCTTAATAAAATAGCGAGCGATGGCACTCATTCCAATACCACCGGCTCCTACAAAATATACTGCTTTGATATCTTTTAATTCCATAATCGTTATTTCTTTTCTGCCAGTTTGATGACTTCTTTTGCAATGATGTCGGCTGAATCGGGCAGGGCGAGTTTCAAAACATTCTCGCTAAGCGACTTAAGTTTCTGTTCGTCAGTAACAGTCTTGATAGCAAGCTCAAGAAGGGTTGCTGGAGCATCGGCATCTTTTACGTAAATAGCTGCATCGCGATTGGCAAGAGCCAATGCATTCTTTGTCTGATGATCCTCGGCCACATTTGGACTTGGTACAAGGATAACAGGTTTGCCAATAAGACAGAACTCTGATATACTGCTAGCACCTGCACGGCTGATAACCAGGTCGGCAGCCTTGTAGGCAGCTCCCATATCGGTGATGAAATCAGTAACCTTGAGGTTAGGGATGTCTTCGCCTTTCAGTCTTTCAGCAATTTCTGTGCTATAGTATTTGCCTGTCTGCCAGATGAACTGAGCATCAGCTGCCTTGACAAGATCGAGGTGCTGTAGTACACTCTCATTGATAGTTCTTGCTCCAAGGCTGCCTCCTACCAACAGAATGGTCTTCTTTGATGTGTCGAGGCCGAAAGTCTTAATAGCCTCTTCTTGCGAAATCTTGGTATCGAGCAAAGCCTGACGTACGGGATTTCCTGTAAGAATAATCTTCTCGGCAGGGAAGAATCGCTCCATTCCATCGTATGCTACACAGATTTTCTCTGCTTTTTTTGCAAGAAGCTTGTTAGTAACTCCTGCGTATGAGTTCTGCTCCTGAATAAGGCAGGGGATACCCATAGCTGCGGCCTTGTTAAGTGTTGGACCGCTGGCATATCCGCCAACTCCAACAGCTACCTGTGGCTTAAAGTCCTTGATGATTGACTTAGCCATGCGCTGACTCTTCCATATCTTAAAAAGAACCTTGACGTTTTTCAACAGGTTCTTACGATCGAATCCGCAGATAGGCAAACCTTTTATCTCATAACCTGCAGCAGGAACGCGCTGCATTTCCATACGTCCGAGTGCTCCAACAAATAGAATCTTTGCATCGGGACGTAGTGCTTTCACGGCATTTGCTATAGAGATGGCTGGGAAAATATGTCCCCCAGTACCTCCTCCGCTGATGATTACTCTAAGTTCTTCCATATCTTTTTTTATTGTTGCGTGCAAAATTACAAATTTAATTTCTTATTCTGCTATTTTTGGCTGCCTTTTTTTCGCAGAGCGGCTAACACTTAATATAACACCAATGTAGGCACAGTTGATGATGGTTGATGTACCACCTTTACTGATGAGCGGTAGTGGTTGTCCTGTTACTGGTGCAATGCCTACTGCTACTAGCATATTGAAGGCTGCTTGGATGACAAGCAACAATGCCAATCCCATTGCAAGGAATGCTGGGAAGTTGTTTTCGCACCTGCTTGCAATGCGTGCTGTTCGATAGAGTAACACAATGTATAACAGAACAACAAATGAGGCTCCAATAATACCTAACTCCTCAATAATAATTGCAAAGATAAAGTCGGAGAACGCCTGCGACAGGAAATCGCGTTCTACTGATTGTCCAGGGCCTTTACCGATGATGTTACTTGATACGATAGCGATATTGGCGTGGGCTACCTGAGCATCTTTATCAAGGTCGTACTGATCGGGGGTAATAACCTCTTTATTTGAGAATTTCTTTATACGTGACTTCCAAGTGTCTGCACGGTGGAGAATCTTCTCAAGTTTTCCTTTCTCCTTTGGAGTTGATACTTGTTCTGTCTTGGCTTTGTCTACGACGACATTACTATCGTTACCCACAGCCATAATGAAAAGTAATCCTACCAATGCCAGACCCACAACTGCTCCTGCTAATTTTCCTAACTGAATAAGCGGAACGCGTCCTATGAACATCATTAGAAAAACAACCGAACACAATAAAGCTGCAGTAGACAGGTTCTCAACCATAATCAGCATGGCGATTGGTGCTACGATACAGAGAATGTATTTGAATGCTTTCTTATCAGCTCCATTCTCTCTTTGCATTGCACTTAGTATCTGTGCTGTTGCCAATACAACGGTTCCTTTGGCAATCTCAGAGGGTTGGAAGGTTAGTCCGAAGATATTTATCCATCGGCTTGCATCGCCAGTCTTCTCGCCTGTGGCCAATACCCATAGCAATAGTATCACTGTTATAATGAGCAAGAAAGGCGTCATCAGTTTGAAGTATCGGCATGGGATGTTGAGTGTTACTACCGCAACCACAGCACCAAGAATAATGGTTACTGTATGGAAAACGATAGGTCCCATATAGTTCTGGCTCTTGTATGTCAGGTTACTCGAAGCAGAGAATACTTCGACGATACTGATCATACAGAGGAAGAAGAATACCATCCAGATGACCTTGTCTCCTTTAAAGATGTTTCCTATTTTCTTGTTCATATATCAAATGTTTCCAGCATAAATAGTTGTCTCTAGAGACTTCTGGCCAGGGCTTTAAACTGCTCACCACGATCTTCCATATTCTTGAAAAGATCGAACGAAGCGCAGCAAGGGCTCAGCAAAACTGTCTCACCAGGCTGTGCCATTTCATAGCAAGCCTCCATGCACTCTTTCATAGAGTGTGTATCGCGAACGGGGATTCCCAGACTGTCGAAGTTGTCGTGCAGTTTCTGGTTGTCGGCACCAAGATATACAATGCCAGAGCACTTCTCTTTTACCAGAGGCTTGATGGGATCGTAGTCGTTACCCTTGTCCTTTCCACCAATAATAAGAATTACCTTGGTCTTCATTGCTTCAAGGGCATACCAGCATGCATCCACATTTGTGGCCTTGGAATCGTTGATATACTGTACGCCGCGTACGGTACATACTTTTTCCAGACGATGCTCAACTCCAGGGAAGTCGCCAAGACTCTTGCGAATCTCCTCTTTCTTGATTCCTGCAATGTCAGCAGCGATACCTGCAGCCAGAGAATTGTAGATGTTGTGCTTGCCAGTAAGACTGAGGCTTTCCTGTTCCATATTGAAAGGCTCTGGTTTTTCAATCTTATACTGACCTTCCTCGATATAGCCTATTACACCTTTCTCTTTAAGTTCAGAGAAGGGATATTGGATTGACTTGATGTCATATTTTTCTAATTCGCGCTTAATGATAGGATCGTCAGCCCAATAGATGAACGCATCTTTTGGTGTCTGGTTCTGGATAATGCGCATCTTTGCATCAACGTAGTTCTGCATCTCGAAATTGTAGCGATCAAGATGGTCTGGTGTGATATTAAGCAAGATGGCAATATCAGCACGGAAATCGTACATGTTGTCGAGCTGGAACGAACTCAACTCGATGATATAGTATTCGTGTGGATCCTCTGCCACCTGGAGTGCCAGAGAATTACCGATGTTACCAGCCAGACCAGCATCGTATCCTGCCTCCTTAAAGATGTGGTAGATAAGAGAGGTTGTGGTAGTTTTACCATTAGAACCTGTGATGCAAATCATCTTAGAGTTTGTATAACGACCAGCAAACTCAATCTCGCTGATGATATGGATGCCTTTTGCGATGATTTTCTGAATCATAGGAGCGGTATCGGGAATACCAGGACTCTTGATAATCTCATCTGCATTCAGAATCTTCTCTTCTGTGTGCTGACCTTCTTCCCACTCAATCTGGTGGTTGTCCAACTGCTTTTTGTACTTGTCGGCAATCTTCGACATGTCTGAAACAAACACATCAAAGCCTTCCTTCTTTGCGAGAACAGCAGCTCCTGCGCCACTTTCTCCTGCTCCTAAAATTACAATCCTTTTCATATTTTTATTATCGCATCTTTAATGTTATGAGTGTGAGAGCTGCCAGAATAATCGAAGTGATCCAGAATCGGATGGTAATCTTCGACTCGTGGAAAGGACGATGAGGCCAGCCTTTCAAAATATACTGACTTGTAGCATCGAGCTGTGAATCGAGCTTGCGGAAGTTGTCGTGGATAGGTGTGGCACGGAACACGCGAACTCTCTTGCCCTTGCGCTTCTGTATTTTGAACCATTGTGTCTGTATGATAACGCTAAGGCTTTCAACGAAGAATATTCCACAAAGGATTGGCAGAAGCAGCTCCTTGTGTATGATAACTGCAGCAACACCAATGATACCACCAATTGTAAGTGAACCAGTATCACCCATGAATACCTGTGCAGGATAAGCATTGTACCAAAGGAATCCGATCATAGCTCCTATAAATGCACATAGGAATACTACCAGTTCCTCTGAGTGGGGAATATACATGATGTCGAAATAAGAAGCATATCCTATATGTGACGATACGTAGGCTAATATACCCAACGCAACTCCTACAATAGCAGAGTTTCCTGCACACATTCCGTCCATTCCATCGTTAAGATTGGCTCCGTTTGATACAGCTGTTACTGCAAAGATAGTAATGAATACAAACAATACCCAACCTGCTGCAACCTTATTCTTCCCTAAGAACGACATTACATTAGAGTAATTGAGGTTGTGGTTCTTAATGAAAGGTATAGTAGTCTGCAATGACTTCACAGCTTCCTTCTTGTGTTTTACAACTACTTCCTGATTCTGCTGTGCTACGTTGACATTCTCTCTAACTACTACATCTGGACTTAGCCAAAGTGTTAGTCCTACGATGAAGCCTATACTTACCTGACCTACAATCTTGTATTTACCTTTCAGTCCATCCTTGTTGCGCTTGAATATTTTGATGTAGTCATCAAGGAATCCAAGGAATCCAAGCCAAACGGTTGTGATAACCATAAGGATAAGATAGGTGTTACGTATACGTCCGAAAAGCAATACAGGAATAAGTATACTTACTATTATGATGATACCACCCATTGTTGGTACACCTTTCTTCTCGACTCCGAATGGGTCGATGCTTGGGTCGCGTTCTGTCTCGAAGATGCTTCTGCGTTTCATCCACTTAATGAATCTCTCACCAAACCATGCTGAGATAAGCAATGAAAGGATAAGTGTGAGCAGAGAACGGAACGAGATATAAGACCACATATGTGATCCTGGTATATCGTACTGGTCGAGGAATCTGAACAGATAGTATAACATAAGCTATGGTATTATGAATTAAAGATCTCCTTTACAACTTCTTTATCGTCGAAGTGATGCTTCACTCCCTTTATCTCCTGATAGTCCTCGTGACCCTTACCTGCGATAAGAATCACATCTCCCTTCTCGGCCAGCATACATGCTGTGCGTATAGCTTCGCGGCGGTCTACGATGCTTACAACCTTCTTCATCTGTTTCTGGTCGAGACCTGCCAGCATATCGTTGATGATATCCTGAGGCTCTTCGAATCGTGGGTTGTCGGATGTGATGATTACCTTATCGCTCTGCTTTACAGCTTCCTGAGCCATGAGTGGACGCTTACCTTTGTCGCGATTACCACCTGCACCGCAAACGGTGATGACTTTTCCCTTGCCGTTAAGCACCTCGTGGATGGCGTTAAGCACATTCTCAAGTGCATCGGGGGTGTGAGCATAGTCAACAATTGCTGTGTATCCTTCTGGTGAGTGGATGGGCTCCAGACGTCCGTTAACACTCTTGAGTGTGCTGAGTATCAATAGAATATCCTCCGGCTTCTTGCCCAACATTACTGCTGCACCGTATACAGCCAACAGGTTGCTGACATTGAACTTACCTATGAACTGCACACCAACCTCTTTGCCATTGATGTCAAGATACATTCCCTCAAAGTGACACTCGATAATCTTTGCCTTGAAATCTGCCATTGTGCGGGTAGAGTAGGTCTTAACCTGTGCTTTACAGTTCTGTACCATAATCTGTCCGTTCTTGTCGTCAGCATTGGTAATAGCAAAGGCGTCTTTGTCGAGACCATCGAAGAATGCCTTCTTCGCATCACGGTAGTTCTCGAATGTCTTATGGTAGTCAAGATGGTCGCGAGTAAGATTTGTGAACAATCCACCAGCAAACTTCAGACCTCCGATACGCTTCTGTGCTATGGCGTGACTTGAGCACTCCATGAAAGCATACTCACAACCGGCATCAACCATCTGAGCCAGCAGACGGTTCAGTTCAATTGGGTCAGGGGTGGTATGATCAGCGGGAATGGCCTCATCTTCGATATAGTTACATACAGTTGACAGCAGACCACACTTATGTCCGAACTTGCGGAACATATTATATAATAAGGTGGCGATGGTGGTCTTGCCGTTTGTTCCTGTTACACCTACAAGTTTAAGTTTTCTCGAAGGGTCGCCATAGAATAGGGTGGCAACCTTACCAACAGCATCTTCGGTTGATGCGACCTGAACGTATGTAACTTCAGGAATCTGTTCTTCTGGCATTTTCTCGCACAATACAGCTGTTGCTCCTAGCTCAATGGCTTTTGGAATGAACTTGTGTCCATCCGTAACGGTGCCAGGAATGGCAACGAATAGGTGTCCCTTCTCAATTCGACGAGAGTCGATGTTGACACCTGTAATCTCCACTTCTACATCACCAGCGATGTTAAGTGTATCAACATTCTTGAGCAATTCGTTTAATCTCATATCTCTATACCTTATTATATATATTAATCTAATATCAGTTCACACACCATACCTTGCTTAATTGCAGTTCCGGCGTGGATACTTTGTGATTTTACTTTTCCTCTACCTTTTACTCTGGCCTTTACATGCCGACTTTCTAACAGATACACGGCATCTTTCGCACCCATTCCCGTAACATCAGGTACGGTGTGCTTACTGCTCTCGCGATAGTTGGTGCTGCTATTTGACGAAGCCTTGGTCTTAAGACTTGCAAGAACATAGTTCGCAGCAGAATTATCACCTCTCTTTACGTCAGGTGTCATTATCGATGATGCATCGCGTGCGGCATCTACGCTTCGTTTCAGGTTCTGAGCCATAACACCTTCTGCTATATGATGGAATACAACACCACTCATACCACCACCAGAAGCGGGCAGGCCTGACTTCTTCAGACAAACGATACATGTGTATCGAGGATTGTCAGCAGGGAAGAAACCTGCAAAGCTGAGCCAGTAACGTGTAACACCAGAGTGATAGCTTCCGAATTGGTCTGCAACCTGAGCTGTTCCTGTCTTACCAGCAACCTTGAATGATTTTGAACCAGCCTTCTTGCCCAATCCCTGACTTACCACGTGTTCCAGAATGGTCTGCATGGTCTTAATTGTCTGTGGCTTGGCAATACGTTCCTTCAGAACTACAGGCTCGAACTCTTTGATAACCTCACCATTCTTAACCAGCTGCTTTATGAAGCGTGGCTGCATCATCTTACCATCGTTGGCAATCGCATTATAGAATGCAACGGTATTGATAGGCGCAATCTGGGTCTCGTAACCTATACTCATCCAGGGTAGGGTTGTCTTACTCCAGTATTTAGCTCTATCGGTAGTCTTGGTGTCAGGCATACGGATCATTGGTGTGTGGTAACCCACCAATGGGAGCTTCAGGTCTTCGTGGATACCTATACGGTATAGTCCCTCAACATATTTCTTTGGGTTGTGACCATAATACTTATCTATAAGGTAGCTCACTCCGATATTTGAACTTACCTCGAGTGCTCGAGCCACGTTGATAGTTCCATATCCTCCACGACGCCAGTTGTGGTCCTTCATTGGACGCCCATGCATTTCCATAACTCCACATCCTGTTGGGATTGTCATGGTGGTATCGATGACTCCGTCGTCGAGTGCAACAAGGAACGAGGCAACCTTGAATACCGATCCTGGTTCGC
>Ga0247608_10005530_pt1 | contig 13626 bp, 16 predicted proteins | sample 176DNAGHGlowgp2_FD_193490 | JGI IMG/M metagenome (GOLD analysis project Ga0247608, IMG submission 193490) | Sheep rumen microbial communities from Palmerston North, Manawatu-Wanganui, New Zealand - 1766 DNA GHGlow gp2 | ecosystem: Host-associated > Mammals > Digestive system > Stomach > Rumen ...
GTGATAGAATTCAGCAATCAATCTAGATCCGGTTCCCCCTATGAACATGTGTTCGTGTGTTAGCGAAAGGTAACATCAGGCCACTTGATGCTGTTATTCGTGTTATATAACTTATATGTGTTGGGTGAAGATGCGAATGAATGTTCTGATTGAATTAGGATCATTTAACATGATGACAAAATAAAATCACCTGGCCATGCTAGTGATTGCATAGTCAGGTGATTAGAAATTTTAAGTATAACTATACGGATTAGCTTGGATCATTATAAGTAAATCCACCAACCTGGAATGTTGTTCCATTTGGTATTGTTATACCACCTCTTAACCACAAAGTAAGTTCATTTGGATTAAATGAAGTAAGCACAGCTGGGTAGATGTTGCCACTAAATGCAACATATGTCATCCAGTACTTATACTGATTAATCGGACTTCCAAGATCAGCACAGCTGGCAAGTGTGAAATAAGAAGTCAAGTCATCAGCAGCAACAAGTGAGATATCAGGCATAGTAAATTCAATATTGCCATTATAGATAGATTGGCCAACATTGAAAGCTGAACCGGTAACTTTTGCACTGTTAGGTGTGAATTCTGTTGCATAGGTAATTCTTATTTCTGCCATTCCATCTTTTATAGCCATGCTTACGCATTCACCCAACTGTGTAACACCATCAGCGTTTGGATGTACTCTATCATTAAGGCCGGTCAATATAAATTTTGGATTTCTCAATATATATTGCACTCCATTTAAGAAATTCCATCCATGACTTTTTGCGCCTTCCAGATATACAGCCATCATAGTTTTGTGCTGTCCTTTTTGTGTTGCACTTAAGTGTGACCATCCCATATAACCAAGATATATACGCTTGCAGTTAGGATAAGTGGCAATAATATAATCATTAAATTCGCTAATTGCCTGTCTAATATTAGCTTCAGTCTGTGTAGTGTCATTAGTACCACCACCAATAACAATATCAGTTATTTCTTCAGGATTGCTAACAGGGTTATTTCTCAGATAGTTAAGCCATGTGTTACCGCTTACCGGATTAAAGCCATAACCGCCAGCACTTCTTTTTACATAATTACTTACACCAAGCATTGATGCAGCAATATCAATCCATGAATAGTTTGGTACGATAGTATCATAGCTGTCACCGATCATCAAAAATACGCGACTTTCAACATCATCAAGTTTTGATGATACCTTATTTGTTAAAGCCTGAATTTCTGTGCTAGTTTCAGTTGATAAAGCCTGAATTGCTGCTTCAATACTAGGTATTGTAGTATTATTGATTGTATCAATCTGCTGCTGAAGTGTTGCAATCTGTCCATTATAAGCACCAGTTATAATCCAATACTGCGGATTTGCTGCCGGATTTCCAACAGATCCAGGAACATCTTTCTTTGATGCATATGTACTATTAAGATATGTAACTATAGTTAGCGGTTCATAAGTAACACTAGGCTCCCATTCAGCTGATGAAGGATCCTGTGAATTCTCATAGATCTTGAAAACATATCTTGCACCAATATACTGTCTAATATTTGCCATTGCTTTATCCTCCTATTAATAAGCATTTGTTGAAGCTTCATAGCTCAAAACAAGATGACCATATTCCGGCTGAAGATCAGTGAATGTATCAAGGCCAGTTGTACCAAACTGTATTTCATCCCAGCTTTCAGGAATATATGCGACAAAATAGCCATCATCAGTTATATTAAATATAACCATGTTGACAAGCCGGCCCACAATATCAGCTGCATTCTCAGTCATCCAATCATTGAAGGCCTGAATTACTGAATCAGGAAAATCACCTGAAATAATCTGATCATAAAGCGTTTTAAGTTCTTCATATTCTTTTTCATGTTCAGATTTCCATTCATCCAGGCTGTCAACTTCTTTAAGAAGTTCTTTTGTTGCCATTATGAGCCAATCCAAATTAAGCTCATGGAAATCTGTATAATTGTACTTATGTACAAACATATCAAGTAATCTGCCCATCTTGTTTCCTCCTTATTCATATACCATTATACATAATTCTTCCATGAAAAGATTAGTGATCTCCTGAATGATATTGAATCTTGCAATATCAAGTTCAGACTGAAGCATCTGCTGAGAAGTGGTAACACCAATATTACCATGAATCCTTCCATAATGTACATTTTCAGAATCTTCATTTCCTTCAGTATTCTGCTTACTGGAATTTATCATTTCATTGGTAGAATTAACTTCATCTTCATGGCTTTCATCAGTATCAATAATATGCTTTTCGCTTTCCTGATAAGTGTTTGAATCAAAAGCTGACACCTGATCTTCAGTAAAGCCATTCTGATCAGAAGTTCCTTCTGTTGTAGTTTTTCCGGTTGTTTTTGTTGTGGTTGCATCTGTAAAATCAAGTGTATTCTGCTTATTTCCGGTATCAGTCCAATCTTCCTGACGATCATAATTTTCAAGTGGATTATATTCAAGATTTAGCGCATTAATCCACTTTTCAAAAGTCCGGTAGTGTTTTTTTGACCAAGTACCCACAGCAGCACGCATGAAGAAAGGATCTGAATAAAGAGTTTCAAACTCTCCACACTCCATCATGATATTATCGACACAATCATCCTTATCAATTCCGGATGGCAGATTAAGAAGGTCAAAAACAGACTTATTTTCCTTCTGAAGCCAGGTTTCCTGGCCTATCAGTGTTATCTTTGCCAGTGACATCTTCCTCTACCTCCCATCTGAGTTTGAATGTGATATCAAGTGCTGGATAAAGTTTCTTGATATCTGCTATTGATGCAAGAATACTTCTCTTCCAAGTAAGAGCGCGCGACTGTCCATCTGCAACTTTTGACTGACTTTCAAATTCAGTTTCACGTTCCTTCTTTTGATATGGAATAGTTGGAATCCCTACTTCAGAATCAAAATCTGAAAGAATCGTGTGCAGATCCATAAGCTGGTCAGAAGTAAGATAAGCTTCTTTTGGATTATTGAACAGTGGCAAGTGCTGAAAAGGTGAATCTTTTGTAACAGCATCATCCTGAAGCCGTGAATCGTAAAAGACCGCTGGCTGTCCACTGTTTACTTTATCCATGATCTTCTTTAAAGTCTGCACAGCTGCTTTTGTCTTTCCGCCTAAAATATAAGGTGTTTTGGAATTGATGATAGAAATGTTTATGGCATTATCAAGATTAGCAAGCATTTCTGCATATCTTTCGATGAGATCCCATATACCCATTTTGTCAGGTGTCAGGCAACATAAAGCGCATTCTTTTCCTATTTCAAGATGCAGTGTTTTTGAAAGCGTAGGATTTGAAATGTTCGCATGTGTGCGCTGATAATAGAAGTTGTAACCATCAAGAGAAGCCGGTGAAAAGCACATTCCAATCTTTTCACCACCGACTTCTGTTCGTTCTGTCAAGTCCTGGATGGAAACAAAACCATTTCTGAGCATTACATAATACCAAAAGTTTTCAATATCACCGCGCCAAAATTCAGGCAGTCCGAAAATAAGATTAGAAGAAGCACGCTGAAAGAGTGAGCGAACCCAGTAATCAAAAGCAACAGAATGATTTTTCACCTGAGAAGGTGTAAAAGTTCCTTCTATTAAATTAATCTGATCATAAGCAAGTGGTAAATACATTCTTCTTCTCCTTTAAAATAAAGGTGGGTAATAAATTACCCACCTATTATTTTATCAATCTGCCATGATATACAGAACAGCCTTTTCTGTGAAATCATTGATTCCACCACGGGCCATAGCATACCAGGTATTTCTGAAGCGCTTTCTTGCTTCAAGTAGTGTTGTGTTCGCATCATCAAGCTGGAAGTTTGTCATCATTGCATCAACATCATATACAAGGCCGACAACATGATCAAGTGCAACAGCTGTTCCAGTAACCTGAGTTCCGTTTGTGAAGTCCGGAATTGAAGGTACAACAGAAATTGCTTCAGGGTTGTTTTCATTCTGCCACCACAACATACCTTCGTACTGTGTATCAAGATCAAGATATTCAGGATTGAAGATCTCAGGAAGAACATTTGCTTTTGCTTCAACAAACATAGGCTCATAGAGAATAACACGCTGTCTATCTCTTGGTGTATGTCTGAGCAGCACGTGCTCTTCTCCATTGATCGTCTTAGAGAATCCAACATGATAGTTCACGCTTGATTTCTGAAGCCTGAGTGAATCCAGTTTGAAGGTTTCAACAAAGAATGCTAAAAACTCTTTTCTGTATGTAGTTTTAAGCTGCTCTGTTGTGTAGCTTGTGCGGTACTTAGCATTGAAATCAGCCGTAAGATTTCTAACAGTTGTTCCGTTATTTCTAAGATCATACATGCCAGCTATGAAGTTAAGCAGAATTGCACGCCTGTATGCTGATTTTTCACGCTTGATATCATTTGCGTTTTCAGTAAGCGCACCGGCCCAAAACTGAAGGAAAGAAGCCTCATCCTGAAATGCGTTTTTTGCCTGATCTTTATACCAGGTAATGCCGTGATCCCATACCGAGCTTCCGCCAAAGTTCAGCTCAATAGGCACAACCGGGCACTGCTCCCACTGAGATTTAGTTGACTGTGGATTGCCCTGTGAATCTTTGTTTTCGCCAGCTGTAAAGCCTGAAGCCAGGTTTGTAAAAAGCTGCGTGTTGAATGATCCACTAGGCTTTGCTGCCTTAGTAAGATATGAAATCTTGCGAAGTCTGCTGGAATATACACCAGTATCAAGCGCATTCATAATAACAAGATCTTCATCAACAGGCCTTGCTGCAATCAGTGTACGTAGCATGACCATCGAAATTGCATTATACACATTTTCAGTTGCATTCTGCATGATGGTTTCACCAACAGAAACAAAGTTGTCTGTTGTTACCTGAGTAAGGTTTGGATTTCTTCCGGTGAGTTCTGCGCTGATCAGGTTCACAAGTGCGTGCGCATCGCGCGGTGTTAGTGTTCTTGCCATGATAGTATCCTCCTATTAAAACATGTTCGCTATTTCAAGTGCTATTTCTTCATCAGATTTTCTATCTTCAGAATCTTTTGCACCCTTCTTAGCGTTATCGTGCTGCAGCTTTTCGCGCAGCTTTTTTTCTTTTTCATAAAGCTCTTTATAATCTATATCATCACTATCATCTTCTGAAGATCCTGAATCAGGAACACTTTCCTGTCCATCCTTATCTTCATGGCTGTCATGGTTATCTTCATTTTCAGAATCATCACCTGGATTATCTTTTTCATCATCTGATGGTGAAAATGTTTCAACAAGATTTTTGATATCTGAAGTCTTATAACCTGAGCCGATTAGTGATAATATATCATCCTTATCAAACTTGCTTTCATCCAGTGCTGCAAGTTCAGCAATTTCTGATGGCTTTATACCCTTTGACGCAAGTTTAACTACATCCTTAAAATTGAAATTCATGTTCCCAACCTCCATTATTTTTAAATTTGAAGGCGCTTACTTGCCCATTTAGCAAACGTGATAAACTGGTACAACCAGGTAATGGTATCACTGGCGCCTTCTATTAATATAGTAGAAAATGTGTTCGATTTTGTCAAATTATTCAATGAAAAATCCGCTGTTTAACATTGCATCAATTGCATCAAGTTCAGCTGCCATTGCTGGCGCTTCAACATGTGCATTAACACATTGACAAAATCCACTGCATTGTGATAGCTGAAGTGGCTTCATTGTAGGTAGGCCCATTGTTTGCTGCATATCAGACGGATTTATAACAGTATCATGTGCAACTGTGTAACATGTTACATTAAGGTCAAGGCCAGCACCAGCACCACCGCCAACACCGCCGATACATGAATTATTTCTACTCATTGCAACATCAATAGTGTTATATGCAGCTTCAATTCCGGTCATTGCAGTATCAGCAACACCACCGGCAATTGCAACCGGATGAAGCTGTGAAGCTGCTGAAAAACCAGCATTGACTGTTTTATGAAGTCCTTCAAAAGCTGTCTGTGCAATTGCACCAGCGCTTGCCTGTTGTGAAATTCCAATTGGATAATTTGCGCTGCACTGGCCTCCGTATGATCCGATTATTTGATTGCCTGATACAATTTGATAGCACACACACCCATCTGTTGCAGTTGCTGAGTATTTAACAGTTATACTTGACTGCTGCACAAGATTATCTGAAGCAAGTGCAACCATTCCGACAAGTGGAAGATATAGATAAACATCTTCACAATAAGATCTTCTCCAGTCAGAAAAATGCCAGGGAATACCAACAGAAATACTTCCTTTAACAGGTGATGCATTTAATGTAAACAAGGAAATACCGGTATCAAACTGGCCAAGAAATAATTCTTTTCCGGTATTTACAAAAGGCGTTGGAAAGAATGGTACCCAGATGCAAGATCTTATACAAGAAGGCGCTGCTTCATATGCATTTCCAATAACACCAGTTCTTGTCATCATCTGACCTAAACTTTCAAGTCCATCTTCAACTGAAGAAAAATCATATGTGTCACCAAGAATATCATTTACAATATCATCTGACCAGTCATTGATTCTATCAAGAAGTGCATGAAGGTTTGTAATATCAGCTGCAAAAGTATTGCAGCCATCTTTACCAACACATGTTAAAACATAAAACCCAGGTTCATTAAATAATGAAGAAATTGCAGCTGTCTGCTTTGCAGCTGTTACACTTTTAAGAACAGGCAGCCTTGTATCAGCAAGCCATGCACCACCACTTACTGAAGAATATGCAACATACTGAGTAGAAGCAAGAATTTCAGCTTTATATGTTGCCAGTGGATCCAGCACACAGTCAATTTCAGACAGGCCATTGTGAACACTTCTTACATCAGTGATGAAATAATAACGACTGCCCCACTGAGCATAGTTATAGTCAAAATCATCACCTGTTATTATAAAAGTCGGAGCATCAAGTGATGTTGTTTCCTTTAGTTTGCAGTTCCTGGAATCAGAAAGGCTCACTGGCTGTTTTGTTGAATTTCTTCTTTTTGAAAAAGATCCAAAATTAATTACTGGCATATTGTACCTCCCAAAATCCGTTTAAATGTTTCTTCTTTATAATAGAAGGAAAGTTTACTGTGCATTCATCAAGATCAACTTTTGTTATCATCCCTTTTAAGTCACCTTTGCTTGATTTCTGCCACACAGCATAGTCTTTTACATATTCAGGCTTTTTTCCATAGCGTGCAACCCATAAAGAAAAACGACCTTCAAGCTTTTTCAGGTTCAGCCTGTCTTTAAAGCCTGAAATATCTGAAGCATATATGCCAGCAAAATATCCATGCTGTTCAAGAGTTTCACAAAATGAAATGGCTGCATCTGTTGCGCCTTCCTTGTGAACAGTTGCAACTGTTTCAATATCTGCATATACCGGAAATTCAAAAGAATGGCCCTCCATGAGCTTTAATATATGCATTGCACATTCATGACCAATGGCAGAAGAAATGAAATCTTTTCCTGTGTCATAGTAGCAGCCGACATTCAGCTTCGCCTTCTTTGCTGCCTTGTAATACAGTTCAAACTTAGGATCTTTATAAAATCCACCATTGTTTCCGCCTATGCGCAGAATAACAAAATCAATTCCTTCTTTTTTAAGATCATCAAAAGATGAAACAGTGTTCCACCTGGATAAGTCTATGCCCTGTTTAATCATCCGTATCTACCCCCAGCTTACTACACAGCTTTATCATAACATGCGTGTTATTTTCAACTGTCTGTCTGAGCTTGTCAATTTCTTCCTTGTGCGCTTCATTTGCTTTATTATTTGAATAGATCAAATAAATGCAGCACGCTATTGGAAAACCAAGTGAACCAATAAGTTGTGTGATTGCTGTGATATCCATGTTTTAATCCTCCATAATTTGAAAATAAACAAAAAGAAGGGACGTGATGCGCCCCTTCTTCAGGTAGTAGAAACAATTGCTGTTGGGAACATCTGTTTCTACTATTATAATATTAAATTTATCAGATGAGTTCAAGTGTGATAAACTCACGGCCGGCGTTTGACTTGCCAACATTCACTTTAACCTGAACAGTAACAGCTTCTGTTTCAGAATCGGCTGCAAGATCATTCATGTAATCAATGATAAGGTCAAGGCCCTTGATGGCTGTTCCTGAGATAGAAGAAAATGTTCCTTCTTCAGCTGAGATCAGGCCAACTTCTCTTTCTTCTCCTGTTTCCTCATCCATCCTGGTTGTGATGGCTGCACCGGTAACAGTCAGGATCTGATTCTTCACCTTCTGAAGTGGTGTTGCTGAAACTGAATTGATCTCATCTTTCTTTGTGAAATGGAATGCTTTGTTCATATTTAATACCTCCAAAAAATAATTTTGTGCGACTGTTTCAAAAGAGTAAATTCATATTTATATAATATCCGCCCAACCGGATATCATTGCAAAAGGTAACTAAAAAGGGAATAGAAGAAAATTACTGCTATAATAAAGAAATAAAAAGCCTTTGACATATCTTCTAAATATATAAAACGCCTAAACTTAGGACTTCTAAATGTGTGAATAGTGTCTGAAATTGTGTATATCATCCAGTAAATGCTTATAAGTGCAAGCATTACCAGCCATATGTATTTAATCATTCTTTTCTTCCTCCTGGCACATCATACCATATTCTTTATTTAATCTCAGCTTGACATACAGATGAATCATCTTATCCAGTAGTGCAATCTTATCAATTTTTTCTGAATCCGGCTGCATTGTAAAAAATCTGTGAATGTATGCGTCGCGTGGATTATCAATATTCAGTTTGAAATATAGTCCTTTAATATTCATCTTCTGAATCCTCATCTTCAATAATTATTCTGTAACTCATTCAATTGCTCCTTTAGTTCTTCAATTTCATAATATAGATCACTATCTTCTTCCAGCAGCTTGCGCTTTTGCTCTTTCAAATCATCAATCACATTATCAAGCTTTATAAGTTCTTTATAAATCTGATCGCGTTCTTGCCGTTTTGCTTCAATGTTTGCTTCAATGTTTGCCAGGATCATTTAGAATTAACCCCCTTATCAGGATAATGAAAATGGCTGATCTCATTTATATTGTAGCAATGCCAGCTGCCATCAATTAAATCGTGTACTTTAAGAAAACCATCTTCAATTTTTACTTTATCAACAGAATCTGCTCTTACATTAACATCATAACATTCTGATTTTTTGGAAAAATATATCTGCAGCTTATCAGCTGGATTTTCAAGATGTATATTCATTCAAGTATTACCTCCTGAAATCTAAATGACTCAATATGTATGTATCTATTGTCATCAACATCTAAGCGCTGAAGTACCAGGTCATCATGATGATATATAATAGCAGTTCTTTCTGTGTCAATTTGAATGTCATACAATTCACCACGATTTTTAGTATCAAAGATTGTTCGTGAACCAAGATTTTCAATGATATCATCTAACAAAAACTGATCAACTCCATTAATAAATATTTTCATGTTCCCAACCTCCTGAAATTGTTTTATTGTTTCTTACAAGGATATTCTATAATAAGGATATTCTTTTGTCAACATCAAATATCAAAATATTTTCTATAATTTATTATCAGGTCATACATGGAATACTTCTCAAATTTAAATTTTTCCTCAATGCATGCTTCGCGCAGATCAATCAAATAATCATAGTAAAATTTCTTCTGTTCGTTCTCGCGATTCAGATCATATGAAAAGTATGCTTTGGCCTGAGTGCTGCACATATAATAAAAGCCTTTTTCTTCATTTAAATAAATATAATAATAATGTGTTTTATACTTCACTTCCAAAAGTGGCTTGCTTCTTCTGATGGATCTCTTTGTTACATTGGTGAAATCATTGTGAACAAAGTGACCGCCAAACGATTTTTCCCACCAGGCAGTACCATACATGCCCTTCCAAATACCTTGCTTTTCATTATCTGTAATTGGTACTTCTTCATTAGTAATATGATGCAATAAAATATCACGATTTTCCAAATATAAATGCGTTTCATTTGATTCATTGAGCTGTGCAAGTTCATCAAGAATTTCAAGTTCCCTTGTTACTGGAACGGATATCTGCTCCGCATTGGCAAACAGCAACAGTTTTAATGGCCGCCTTCCACGCTTTAATCTATCTCTTGAAACAGTCTGATATAGATCAAGTAAGTTTTCGCCTTCAGATTTCTTTATACGTTCACCCAGCTGTGGAATAAATTCATCAAACACCAAAAATTCTACCTCAACAAAATCATTCCCCTTGAATGTCTGAATTTTATTGAACGATAGAACATAAGCAAGAAGCCTTCCTCCTGGTTCTCCTTCTGCATTTGCTTCATAAAATGCTCCAAAACCATCATCAATCTGAACACCGACAACTCTTATATTTTTATCACGCTTTAGCGCCTTATATGGTGACTGATCCAGATTGATTGATTCTTCTTCTTTTAATATTCGCGCAACGTCTTTATCTGTTCGCTTCATATAAATAATGGGGAAATTGCAATAATAAGCAAGCCACAAACAAGAATAGGTTTTACCTGGACCACGTTTTGACCATACAACATAACACCATGCTAGCGGAAACATAAGCATGTCTGCCAGTATGTGATAATAAGTATCAAATAGATTTTCATACTTTTCAAAATCTGCTTTCAGCCACGGAAAATATTTTTTGTTTTCTTCAATCTGCTTTTCAGTTATTTTCATCATATATCTGCACCTCTATTTCTTCATCAAATAATTCTTCAGCATGTTCATATTTTTGCGTACAATCAAGTTTGTAATCACCTGGAAGAAGATCAATTGAATCTGCTGTTTCATTTCCATCTTCATCAATGTATATTTCTGATGCAAAATATACATGTTGCTTCTTTCCTGTTTCAGATCCTTTAAAGATAAAATTCTGTGTGAAGTTCGTCAGATCATCATTCAGGCAATTTGCACCTGTCTTTTTCGGAACACCAGCAACAGTTATATGTATCTTTCCATCTTTTAAACATCTTCCAGCATATCTCTTAGCACCCATTACTTTAAATTCTGTATAATCATCTTTCAGTGGTTTATGTTCTGCAATTCCAAGAGTGAAAACATGACCTTCAATTACTACACTGTCATAGCCGTTTGCCTGAAGAAGCTTTAAACAGTTTTCATTATATGCTTCTACCTTTTCCATATCCCAGCCATGCGCATATGCTGAATCTGTATCATTATACAGAAGAAGTCCACCTTCACTTTCAGGCTTCACACATTTATTAAGTTCGTGTACGTTTCTGAAGGCATATGATGTTACCCAACAACCCCAGGCAAAATTTAATATAGAAGTTTTCTTTTTCAAAAATTTATCATATTCTTTTCTCATCTGCTTTTGATGTTCCTTTTCATTCACTGTGCCATCATCATTAAGTGGTATATCAGGTTTATATATTTCTGTAAGATCCAGTGAATCAAAATCTTCTTTTATTACTTCCTTGATTGATTTCTGTACACACATACCATAACAGCCATTAATCTGATATTTTTTAAGTGTTCTGAGCACTTCCACACTTTCATCTTTTTCAGCTTCAACAGTCAGCCTGCACTTATCAACAAACAGATTAAATATGAAATCAGTGAACCAGCGCGGAAGATAGTCTTTTGCAGCTGCTTCAACTTCAACACACATACTGCCTTCAAATTGATATTGTTCTGCTATTACTTCCAGGTCAATTTCATTAAGGTAGATTTCGCAGTAATCACATTCCAGTATTCTTCCATTATCAAGTACCGGATTGATACATGTTCCTGGAACACATTTTGAAAACTGAAGTGCTGGCATTACATGATCAGGATCTTTCAGCTTTACCTTGTAACCAATAAGCTTAAACATGAATGCAGTGCTATCTGAAGCTTTTAATATTTCATCTATGCTGCAGTCACGCATCTTATTAAATGATTCCATTGGATATTTATATGCCAGCATGCAAAAAGGATAAGATGAAACGAAGTCGAAACACTGAACAAGAAATTCTGCTGCTTCAGGATCCAAATCTTTCAGAAGATCTTCATCAATCAGTGTATCAATTTCAAATCTGTTTGCATGAACATATCCGCCATGAAATAATTTTGTCTGTTTTATATACTTATCAAATGTTGGCGCTATTCTATTGAATAAGTCTTTTCCACCATTTTCTTTTGCAATATGAAAAAGAAGATCTCGGATAATCCCTGTTGATGTATAAGGCATTGAATAGATTCTTTTATGAATCATTTCCATTGTTTTATCAATGCATTCAACACCAGCTAGTACATCATATTCAATGTACTGAAATTCGTTCTTAGAAAATTTTTCGTGCTGTGTTCTAAACTTCAGATAATCCCATTTTCCGACAGCCTTCTGATGATCCACGGACAAATCCGATGCCCAGCGCTCAAGTGATCGCTGCGCAAGTATCAGTGAGTCGCGCAGTTCAATACCATTTGCAAACTGAAGATATAATGGATAATGTGGTTTTATATTCAGCTGCTTTTCAGGGTGTCCAAAATCGCGATACAAAAAGCGCCTTGTAAACCAGTGATCATAAGCAAGATTGTGCGCATACATCACAGTTATTTCACCCTTCATAGAATCATGTATCTGCTTCATGGTAGAAACAAGTGTGCTAGGTTTATGCCCCCATAAAGTTACAATATTAATATGAAAGGCCCTGATCGTTAAAGTCCAAGCAACAACATGATTTTCTCTTGCCTTATGGCCTGAAGGAAGTTTTGATATCTGAATACTTTTTGATAATTTCTTTCGTGATGTTTCTGTATCAAACATGATGATACAATCATTGTATGTTTTATTTTGTCCGCGCCCCGGCCTTCTGGTGTACATGATATTATCCAGGATGGCATAGTTAAACATACTATGATGCACAAATTCATAGGGAATATTTTTAGATATATATTCTTGTCGAAGTAAATATAATTCAGATTGTTTCATGTTCCCAACAGCACCGCCTTACTTACGCTGAAGTAATGATTTCACATCTTTCTTATAATAGCGCAGCATATTATTGACAGTATTCTCCAGGTTAATGTTTTTTGTCATCTTTCCTGTTACCGGATCTTTTTCTTCCGGAATTATAATTGATATCGGCTGATGTTCCTGAAGTGCGCGTTTTATCTGTCTTTTGTTCTTTTGAATAACGCCAATTGCTTTTAATGCAGTTGCTGATGCCTTACGCGCTCCGGTCTTTTTCCATAGTACAGTATCAAAAACTGTTGCTGTTTTGCTCCATGACATATCAACATCATATTTTTCTCGGATCGTATCAGCACGCTTCTGAAATATCACATCAATCTGTGATTTTGTTGATGTTGGCGCATTTAAAAATTCAAGCACGCGGTTTATATCTTTATAAATAGTATTAAGATTAGTGTCAGGTGATATCTTTCTGTTAAACCTGGTTGCATCTTCACCAAACATTCCACGAATATCACGCTGCGCTTTAGCATATGCCCATTGTGTTACTTCTTTGTAACCTTTTCTTTGTGCAAGATCTTCAAGCGCACGCAATCTGTTATCAGCTGCTTTTGCAATCTTCCGATAAAATTCTAAATATTCAGGCTTCTTTGTCCATGACTTAGAATTTTTATACTGACGCTGAAGCGCTTCAAACTCAGCTTGATAGTTTTTTATCTCACCAATT
>Ga0247608_10005532_pt1 | contig 13623 bp, 10 predicted proteins | sample 176DNAGHGlowgp2_FD_193490 | JGI IMG/M metagenome (GOLD analysis project Ga0247608, IMG submission 193490) | Sheep rumen microbial communities from Palmerston North, Manawatu-Wanganui, New Zealand - 1766 DNA GHGlow gp2 | ecosystem: Host-associated > Mammals > Digestive system > Stomach > Rumen ...
AGTGAAGCATCTTTCTTATTCATCGTATATGTTGCACAATTACTTGTACTTGTATTATAATTACTTGTTCCTGTTAATGTTGCTTTTACACTGTATGTTCCTGCATTTTTTGGCGCAGTTGAACTTCCCGTGCCAGAGCATCCCGTTCCTGTCCAATAAGTATAAGTAAATGTTGGACTACTGATAGCTGTATTATTACTATTAAGTTTAGCGCTTGCACCAGTTGCAGCTTGATTTGAGCCATTATATGTCTTAGTTACATTAGATAGTGTTGTCGTTGTATCAGACTTATTAATTGTTTTAGTAACACTCTTAGCTGTATTTATATTAGTTCCACTATAATTTGTCGTATCATCTACTTTGCAATAGTACCATATATAATATGTTCCGGCGTTTTTACCAATATAACTAGTTGATGTAGGTGCTGTTGTTGTCCATGTACTTGTAGAAAATGATGGTGCACTATTACTTGTTGTTGGATTAGAATTATACCAATACATTGTACCACCAGTTGAACAACTTCCAGCAGTTGCTAATAGATTTTGATTAGCATTAGTATATGTTAATGTCGCACTATTTACTGTTGGCGCTGTTATAGTTACTGTTTTTGAAGTAATTGTAAAGTTACCAGCACTACTTATTGTATAATTCGGATTATTTTGACTTAATGTGAATTTACCACTTGAAGCACTTGTTGCATATTGATATGTTCCAGCACTATTTTCGTATGGCGTATATGTTAATGATATTGTTTCACTACCAATGCCGGTTGCTACATTACTTCTTGTATAAGTTGTTCCAGGAGTATATGCTTGAGTCCATGCTGTTATTTGTGTACTTGTCAATCCTCTTGGCTTTACTTTTATTGTTGTACTTCCTGAATAATCATCATAATAATCTCCACCTGTTACTTTATAATATATTATTATTTCACCATTTGTAAAATTTTTATAACCTGGAAGCAAATTATATTGTACATCGACTTCACCATCACTTGTTACCGTATTTCCATAGTTGGTATCAGTTCCTGATACGATTACTTTCCCATTCCAATCTGGATTAGAGGTGCTAGATACAGTAACACCCGCATAATGTGTAGATCCATCGTAGAAGGTTGCAATACCAATACCAGAGACATTTACCGCTGGTTTCGCTATTGCAGTTGTAACACTACTCTTAAGTGTTTTGTTTGCGTAGTTATTCGCTTTAGCTGTTACTGTTACATAAAGATATTTACCTATCATACTCTTATCTATCGTATATGTAGATGAAGTCGCCCCGCTGATTGCTGTTCCGCCAGTATTTGAATTAGTAGAATTATAGTACCATTGATAATTATCAAATGTACATCCATTGCTTGGTACTGTGCAACTTGGATTTGCTGTTAGTGTTTGCCCCCATTTTTTTATACCGTTTATAGATACACTTCCGGTTATTTCAGCTCCAGTTATTGTGAAGTTTCCAGCACTACTTATTGTGTAGTTACCATTGCTTTGACTTAATGTAAATTTGCCACTTCCTGCACTTGTTGCGTATGTATATGATCCAACACTATTTGCGTATGGTGTGTAGGTTAAACTTACTGTTTCACTGCCTACTCCTGTACTTACACTTCTTGTGTATGTCGTATTTTCTGATACCCATGATGTTGAATATGCTGTTATTTGTGTACTTGTTAACGCTTTTGGATTTACTTTTATTGTCTTGCTTCCACAGTCTTTCGTATTATAATTGTCTGATGCTGATACTTGTACATATACTGTCGTTGTTCCTGCATCTTTTCTTGTTGGCTTTGTTGTACTCCATGTGCTTCCTGTTCCACTCGTTGCTGTTCTATATTGTACTGTTCCTCCAACTGCATTGTTTCCTACAGTTATCGTATGACTGCTTCCATCATATGTTCCTTCATATGCTGTTAAACTTGGACATGTCGCATCGATTGATGTCAATGTGAAATTTCCTGCACTACTTATTGTGTAGTTCGTGTTCGTTTGACTTAATGTGAATTTGCCACTTCCTGCACTTGTTGCGTATGTATATGATCCAACACTATTTGCGTATGGTGTGTAGGTTAAACTTACTGTTTCACTTCCTACTCCTGTACTTACACTTCTTGTGTATGTCGTATTTCCTGATACCCATGGTGTTGAATATGCTGTTATTTGCGTACTTGTTAATGTTTTTGCTTTTACTTTTACGGTAACACTACCAGTTTTATCTTTATAATAATCTCCACCTGTTACCTTATAATATACTGGCATATTGCCATTAGTGAAATTGGTATATCCAGGTAATAAATTATAATTAGTATTTACTGCTCCATTTGTTGTTACATCGTTTCCATAACTTGTACTTGTGCCTGATACGATTGTCTTTCCTGTCCATTCAGATGATGTTACTTTGATCGTTGCTCCATGCGCACTTCCATCATATGCTGCATTATAATTTGTTGCGGTTACTACTAAATCTTGTTTTGCTACCGTCGCTGTCGTGTTCGCTGTCGCATCCGTTATATCACTAAATGTTTTACTTGTGTAATTTGTCTTACTTGCACTTATTACTACATAGATGTATTTTCCTACTTGTTCTTTTGCTATCGTATATGTACATTTCTTATTACTTATCGTTGCTGTTCCTAAACTTGTGCCTCCACTTGCTGAGTTTGAACTATTACTGTACCATGTACATGTATAATCTGCTGCTGGACTTGTGTCTGTTATCGTTGCTGTTAGTGTTTGTCCCCATGTATTTGTTCCACTTATTGCTACACTTCCACCACTTAATGTTGCATTTGTTATTGTGAATTTTCCGGCACTACTTATTGTGTAGTTACTATTTGATTGACTTAATGTAAATTTGCCACTGCCTGCACTTGCTGCATATGTATATTCGCCAACACTATTCGCATATGGTGTATAGGTTAAACTTACTGTTTCACTACCTACTCCCGTTGCAACATTGTTTCTCGTATAGCTTGTGTTGCCACTTACCCATGTTGCACTCCATGCTGTTATTTGTGTACTTGTTAATGCTTTCGGATTCATCACAATTGTCATTGTAGCATTCTTTGTTTTTCCACTAGTAAGATCCGTTGCTTTTACAACAATACTGTATGTTCCAGCATTCGCATAATTAGTAAATGTTATTGTTCTACTTGTACCATTCGTTCCATTGATTGATGCTCCAGCACTTGGTGCTCCACTAACAATTTCGTATTTATAATTACCTGTTCCATTACTTGCTGCAGCGAAAGCATTTGATGTATAAGCTGTTCCGTATGTTCCACTATTTAATGTTTGATTATTAAAGGTTAGTTCATTCGTAGACCAATTAGCTGTTAATGTTACTGCTTTTACACTTACTAATGCTAAATTATTAAAGTATGTTGCTGTATCTCCTTTTACTTTTGTACTTGCATTTGTCCATGCTGTATTAGCGCTTGTTGATCCATATTTTGCATTTGTTGTATCTAAACCATTATTGGCAGTCCATCCAGTAAATGTATATCCAGCACAGCTTGGGTTAGCTATACTATAAGCAGTTCCATATGTTGCTGTTTTCTGAGCGTATGTTGTACTATCTAAAGTACAATTTGTTTCACCTGATTGATATGTTACGGTATATGTGTTAGCTACCGTAATATTTCCTGACGTTACACTAGCGTTACCTAGTCCCATGCCATTCTTTACTAAATTTGCACTTAATATTAATTTGCTTGTACCATCATTTTGGGTTCCGGTAACTGTTACCGTATATTGGTATCCATTTGTTACACTTGTTTTTGCTATATTGGTTACATTTACTTTGTCATTTGATACCGTTATATCAGATGCCACTAAGTTATGTACGCTGATTCCTGATTCACTATCGGTACACGTTAAAGTAATTTGTGATGTTTCGTTATTTTGAATTTGTGTTGGATTAAATGTTCCCCATGTACAACTTGGTGCTGTATTATCTACCACTGTTACTTCTACTGGCTTACTTACTACTGTTCTATCTAAAGCATCTTTAAACCATACATAATATGTTCCAGTACTTGTTACATTAGTATTTAGATTATATACATTAGCTTGATTAGCTGAGGTAATTTCTGCCCATGTTCCTGGATCAGTACTTGACGAAGAAATCGCATAGTATGTTACCTTAGCTTTGCTATCAACAACGGTTGCACTAATTGTTTGATAATTAGCACTTGCTCTTGTAATCTCAAATCTATCTTCAGATCCTTCCATTTGATTTATTTCAGTCCATACGTTAGTATCTAATGTTTCTCCAGATAAATCACTGCTTGGATTTAACGAAGAATCTAACCATATCCATACTGTATAGAACTTTTCAGTTGTTGTAACGTTTATATCAGGTACTAAGGTTAAAGTATCGCCAGCATTAACACCTATGAAATTACCTTGGGCTAAAACACTTCCAACATTAGTTGCTGTTCCTTCGGTTACTACCCATTTCAACGCTGTACTCTTCTTCATTGCCTCACCAATACGATTGACATCCATATGAATAGTTGCTAACAAACTGACATCAGTTGTTTTATAAATTGATATTGTTGAATGAATACCAGTCGTATATGTATTACCAGGATTAAGTTCACCAGCAAACTGTGATTCACCTTCATTATAAACAATATAGTTTCTTAAATTATTAGCGGTATTAAAGACAACATTCTTATTTACCGTACTTGTCCACGACCAAAAGGCATAACTGCCTGCTGTTACAATTATACCCACAAAGAAAACAACGATTGTAAGAATTACAATTTTTCTCTTTTCCATAAGGTCACCTTTCAAATAGTCTACCCGACTATTTTTATTCTATTTATAGTATAACATTTTTATATAATTAAGACAACATTATTTAGAGAAAAAAAGAAAAAAAAGATTATAATTTAAAATCTTCATAATTTTCATCATTCATATCTTTTAAATCATAAAACATTCTTTCTTTATACTTTTTAATCTTTGCTACAAACATTGTTGGTATTTTTTTCACCATCTTATTATAATTAGTAATATTGGCATTATAATATGTCCTTAAAGTAGCTAATTCTTCATCAATAAGTTCCAATTGCTTCATAGATTTATATAATTCATCATTATTTTTCAATTTCTCATTGCTATCATAAATGCTAATGAGTTCATTATGTGATTTAACAAGTGATCTATCAAAGTCAAAATTAGATAATTTTTTAGTCTTTAACATTGCTAAACTTTTAAATGCACTATCATCTAATTCAATTTTTTCTTTAATAATAGCAACACACTTATTTAAAATATCATATTTATCTCTTAAATTATTATCAATACGATTTTCAGCTTCATTAACTCTAATAATTGTCTCATTAAATCTATTATAAATACATATATATAATATTCCCAAAGCAATTAATATAACAAGTATTATAAAAATTATAATCAAAAAAGCATTCATTCTATCACCTACAATAACATTATATCATAAAATAGAATTATTTAATAATAATATTATGTTTTTTCATATACATCTCAGGTTTTCCCATTGTCATTTCTTTAGAAACATTTATTCCTAAACTATCAATAAATTTTTGAATTTCATCTTTAATTTTTTTAACATCAACATCCAAATTAGTACAATACTCTACTTCCATAAATATTCCTAAATCTTTAACATCTTCAATAACTATTTCATAATCTTTAAAGGTATACGTTTCTTTTTTATTATCAATTTCAATAAATTTAATTAGTCCTAATCTAGCAAATATTTCACGAACCATATCAATATTTTCAACCTTAGTTTCATATTCATTTGAATATAGCCATTTACCATTATCAAAAATATCATCCTTATAAGTAATACTAAATTCATCTCCTTTAGTTCTTAATCTCAAACAATGATTTAATTGATTAAGACTATCAGGTTTTAATTCACTTCGTTTAGGATCATAATAGTATTCATCGATTGTTCTTTTTAAGCCGACATAGTTAAACTTGTCAAATATTTTTTTAACCTTATTGATATCATCATATACTTCAACTAATATTTCAATCTCTTTCATTCTATCACTTCCATATCTATTATATCATAAAAGCAAAAAACTGAGTATAACTCAGTTTAATTTAACGTCTTCTATCTAAACCATATTTTTTATACATTTTAGTTTTATCTGCCGCCATTATCTTATCGGCATTAGCATAAGTATTCTTTATAAAATCTCCTGGGTTATGAAGAACTATTCCATAATTTAATCCCAATGGCAAATGATCACCAATCGGTAATTTAATCATACTAACTTCTTCAGCAGCTAAATTAGCTTTAACCATAGTTAAATTTATATCTTCAGCACTAGTAAGTAAAATAAATTCATCGCCGCCAACGCGATATATGGAGTGACCTGTTGAAGTATATGTCTCCATCCCATTATCGTTAATGGTAACATTATTCTTTGGCCAATATTTACTTAATATTTTAGCTGCCTCTTTAATATAAGTATCACCTATATTATGATTATAATTGTCGTTGATATACTTTAATCTAAATAGATCAAATACTCCAAATACTAAATGAGCATCCATTTCGTTTAAACTACGAATTCTCATTTCATAAGCATTTCTATTATCTAATCCTGTTAACAAATCAGTATTGATAGCTTGGGTATTTCTCTCATAAATAGCAGCTCTTTTTAAAATTATATGCATTGTTTCTTCCAATCGTTTCCAAAAATGAGGTTCTATTTCCTTTGTTTTATTATAATTATTAATGGCAAGAATGCCCTCAACCTGAGATAACTTTACATGAATTAACATCATATTTTTAATTTCTTCAGTAATATTAAATTCAAGTTCAAATATTTTCTTTGCTTCAGTTAGAGTTTTGGTTTTATTTACAATACAACCAATTGTTTTAATTGAATTTAATGATGGCGAATCGCTTATTTGATAGATATATGCACCAACATCATTTTTTCTATACAATACAATATCATCAGATTGTAAATATTCTCTAAGTAGATATAATGATTTATTAACTCCTTCTTTAACATTATCAGTTTTTAAAGCTTGCATCATCATCTCATAAAAAAGATAATACTCGTTTTCTCTTATAAGACTTAATTCTGGATCAAAAATATTTTCCTTTTCCATAGCATAACTCCCTTTTTTATGAGTGCTATTCTATCACAAAAGATATATTTTGTAAATAATTAAAATCATTACTATCTTTATAGTTTCCATAACATTTATAAGATTTTCTTTCCTTTTAATTCCTTTAATGTTTTTGTTTCCCAACTAGATGCCTGCACAAAAGCAATATGAGTTTTCTCCAATAAAAACATTAGTATTCTTGATTGTCCAATACCACCACCAATGGTATATGGTAATTCACCTTTTTCAATTTTACTATGATATGGTAATTTAAGTCTATCCATGCAATCAGCCTTTTTAAGTTGTGAAACGAGTGATTTTTCATCTACTCTTATCCCCATTGAAGATAATTCAATAGCTTTATCAAGAATCTTGTCATAAACAAGCAAATCACCATCCATTGACCAATCATCATAATCAGGGCTTCTCAAATCATGAACTATTCCTGATTTTAATTTATCCCCTATTCCAATTATAAATACCGCCTTTTTATCTTTGACGATTAATTCCTCTCGTTCTTTTGGTGTTTTATCAGGATACATATCTTCAAGTTCCTGACTAGTAATAAATGTTATTGTTTTTGGTAAATCAACCGTAATATCTTTATGCTTTCTTTTAACAAACAGCATTGTTTTTCTTACAGCGTCATAGATGCTTTTAACTGTTTCTTTTAAATAATCGATAGTTCTATCTTCCCTACTAATAACTTTTTCCCAGTCCCACTGTGAAACATATAATGAATGAATATCATCAACTGTTTCATCTTTTCTAATAGCTTTCATATCAGTATACAATCCCGTATGCATTGGAAATTTATATCTTCCTAAGGCATCTCTTTTCCATTTGGCAAGCGAATGAACCACTTCAAATTTCTCAGCATCTTTAATAAAACTAACGCTTTTTTCGACGCCTGTTAAGGCATCTTGTAACCCAGAATCCGATTTAACAAATAATGGGCTTTCCACTTTAGTAATTGATAATCTTTTCTCTAATTGTTTTTCAAAATATTTTTTTACTTCGTCTATTGCCTTCAACGTTTCTAAATAACTTAATTCTTTTTTCATTTTAATAACCTTCTTTCTAATTTATTTTTATAAATAAACAATAGTTTGTAGGTACTATCTACTTTATTTATATGCACATAAAGTAGATATAAAATGAAATATTAAAATTATCTACTTTATACATAATTTAAATTTTATATTATTATTATCATTATTGTCATCTGACATAGCATCACTCCTTTATTATTAAATATAAAAACCCGTATCATCCTACAAATAAGGACGAATACGGGTATCCGCGGTGCCACCTTAATTTATTACCTAAAAAAACCATCTATATAAATATAAACGGTTTGTTATTACAGTAATCTCTTTTTCAGTTCTAACAAACCTAGCAACGTGATAACGGATTGCTCTCCGGACTAGTCTACTAAGAATCATCTTTTCGGTAGTCTGCTCAGAAGTGTTCTTTCACCAAATGTTATTATTAGTTCACACTATACCTAACTCACTCGAATAACTTTTTTTGGGTACTTTTCTTCTTCAACGCAACTTAATCATATCATATTCGTACTAAATTGTCAATTTAAAAAAAGAATATAACCTATAATATCTAATTATTAATCTATATTATATTCCCAGCCTGGTTGCCAATCACCAGTTTTTCTCCAAGCATTTTCATTTGTTTTTTCCCAACTAATATTCTTAGTAATTACCTCAAAAGCTAATTGTGGCGCTCTATGTGCCACAATTCCAATTGCTTTTCCTAGTTCAGTTAATTCAACTTGTTTCCACCCAGAACACTTTTTGCTAGCATTATCATAAGTGGTACCATGGACAAAATATATTAGTTTTGTTTTCATACTATTACCTCATAAATTATCCATCGTCAAAAGCCAATGTGAATGCATCAAATTTTATTTTGGTCTAACAAATATATTTGCTAATATAAGGAATCTTTTTGATTAAAAACGCTAAGATATAAGAAATTAAAAATGTTATTAATACATAAATAATACATCCATAAAAAGTATTCGTTATTTTTACAAATTCCATAAGTTTATCGAGTATTAATATATGTGATAAATATATTCCAAAAATATATGGACAAATATAACTAATAATTTTATATTCTTTATCTTTTATATTTTTTAAGAAAATAGTCAAAAATAGTATTGAAGGTATAATGATTAATATATTTGAATATCCAAAAAAGCCTTGATAGTATATGTTATTCTTGAATGAAACCAAAACTGTTAATATTGTATTAATAATAATACACAATGCTATAATTAAAAACATTGATTTATTATTATACTTAGCCACTTTATTATAATTGTTATATATTAAATAACCAACAATATAATATCCAAAATAATATGTAGCATTAAACAATGGAATCGGATGACTAATACTTGTATCTACTTCAAGTAATCCCATAATCACTTTAAATAAATAATATACTCCCGAAAAAACAAACCATAGTTTTACAAATAATTTTTCTTCATTTTCATCAAGATTCTTTATCATTTTTGAAATAAAGGGAGTTGCTATATATAAACCAATCAACGCATACATATACCATAAGTGTGGTTTTAAAAAGGAAAAAAATGCATGATATAAATTAATAAGTTTATAATCTCCCATAAAATAATATATTAGTGTCCATATTATCAAAATTATAATCATTCTTGTTATTCTTAAAAAATATTTTTTACTATCATAATTTTTTGTAATATTTACAATTCCACTAATCATAAAAAATAATGGAACTGAAATCCTTGTAATACAATTTATGCATATCAAGATAATACTATCAATACCGCTAATATCGCTTATTTTAATTAAATATCTATTAGTTACATGTAATATTATTACCAAAAAAATCGCCATAATCCTTACAATTTCAAGTCTATTGTCTTTTGAATTAGTAATTAATTTATTATCCATTTATTGCATACTCACTTTCTTGCTTATTATATCAAAAAAGACTAGTTTTTACTAGTCTTTTAATAATTTTATTACTTATTATTTTTTGCTTTGATTGCGGCTTGTAGGGCCATTTTCAAAAGAAGGCAATAAAATATCTAACTTGGGATTAAGCAAAACTTTAGCCTATAATACCTCCCATTATCATTTATTACCTGATTATATCCTTTCAATAATATATCTTATCAAAAATGTCATTATAAATGTCACTATATTTTTTGTTCGTAATATCTTAATCTTCCGAGCCTTTTATTTATTAAATTTAAATAATTCAAGAACAATTGAAACTATAAATAGAGTAATACCACTATATAAAAATGTATATCTAATAATATTCCAATGTCTATCATCAGGAAATATACGATTTAGTACCATGTTCAAAATAAACGCAACAATAATGATTCCCATAAACACATAAGAAATAATCGTTAATACCTTTTTTCTTTTATCAATTTGTTTTCTTAATTTAATTAAATTTTCTTCTGATTTATTCATATAATCATTCCCCTTAATTTTTTCACCGGATAATAACTCATTAACATTAATATCTAACTCATTACATAGATCTTTTAGTAAAGAATAATCTGGCATAGTATTTCCATTTTCCCATCTACTAATCGATTTACTTGTAACACCTAATTTTTCTGCTAATTTTTCTTGAGTTAAACCTTTTTCTTTTCTACAATTTAAAATAAATTTTCCTATTTTAATTTGATCCATATTATCCTTCCTTTCACAAATAATTATATGATTGTTATTAATTATATAACAGGACAGAACCTGAGAGTTAATTACTACATAACTATTTTACCATAAAAAACGGATTCTCATCCGTTCGATAAATCTTAATCTTCCGATACTTTTATATTACCAATTTTCGTATCTTCTATTCTCATTAATATTATATATTTCTTTCATATCTTCATCAGATAATTCAAAATCAAATATACTTATATTCTCTTTTATATGATCTGGATTTTTGCTTCCTGGAATTGCTATATATCCAGCTTGTAATTGCCATCTTAATATTATTTGTGCAGATGTTTTATTATACTTTTTTGCTATTTTAACAATAGTTTCGTTATTAAAATTTTCATCAGTATGGCCTCTTCCACCAAATGGATACCATGACTCAATTATAATTCCATATTGTTTAACATATTCTTGCAATTCATTATTTTGATAATAAATATGATTTTCATTTTGGATAACAGTTGGAACTATTTCTGCATAACTTAGTACTTCATCAATAGCTTCTTTTGTATAGTAATTTGAAATGCCAATTGCTTTTAATTTACCATCTTTATAATATTTTTCCATTGTTTGATACAAACCTTTATCATCAAATCCAGGTTGATGTATCAGTAGTAAATCAATATAACCAATATCTAAATTATTTAAAGAATTTTCTATTGCTTTGCTATGATTAGTTGATGCATATATCTTCGAAGTTACAAAAATATCTTCTCTTTTAACAATTCCTTCATCAATTGCTTTTCTAACACCTTTTCCTACTCCAACTTCATCTCCATAATACTGTGCTGTATCAATTAATCTATATCCATTTTTTATTGCAATATAAACCGCATCTTCTGCCTCTTCATTTGTAAAAGTCCAGGTACCTAATCCAATAATTGGCATTTTAATCCCATTATTTAGAGTTACATATCTTTTATCAAAATCAAAAGAGGTATCTTTATTTTTTATATTTTCTTTTATTTCATTCATATCAATGTTTTTACCTTTCCACTTTGGAATAAATATTATTACCAAAATAATTAGTATTAATATTAATATAATAGATATAATTATTTTCTTATTCATTAGATATTCTTTCTTATAAATTCTTCTATTTTATCAAATGGTATAACTTCTAAATTATCATATAAATCAGTATGAACTGCTCCTGGTATAATCATTAATTCTTTATTGTCTGTATATTTTGAATCTTTTACCATATCTTCATATGCTTCTTTACTAAAATAGCAAGAATGTGCTTTTTCTCCATGAATAATTAATACAGCATTTCTAATTTCTTTAGAAAAAGTATGTTGTGGAGTATTTATAAATGATAGTGATGAGGTCATATTCCAGCCACCATTAGAATTTAAACTTCTTTCATGATATGCTCTTCCCTTATAGTATTCGCTATAATCTTTTACAAAAAATGGTGAATCTTCTGGAACAGGTAATTCTAAACAACCTCCACCTAATTTATAATCATTATTCTTATAATCTTCTATTCTTTGTTTATTTAGATTTTCTTTTAATTCATATAAAGAATCTTCTGTATTAGAATTAAAATATCCATCATGATTTACTTTGCTCATATTGTACATTGTTGAACAAACTGTTGCTTTAATTCTTGTATCGATACTTGCAACATTTAATGCAAGTCCTCCCCAACCACAAATACCAATTATGGATATTTTTTCTGAATCAACATTTTCAAGAGTTGATAAATAATCTATAGAAGCTTGAAAATCTTCTGTATTAATATCAGGTGATGCCACATATCTTGGGGTTCCACTTGACTCTCCTGTAAATGATGGATCAAATGCAATTGTTATAAACCCTCTTTCAGCCATTTTCATTGCATATAGTCCACTACATTGTTCTTTAACTGCACCAAAAGGTCCACATACTGAAATTGCTGGTAGTTTTCCTTCATAATTTTTTGGCTCATATTGATCTGCTACTAATGTAAATCCAAACCTAGTATGAAAAGTTACTTTCTTATGATTTACTTTCTCACTTAATTCAAAGGTTTTATCCCATTCGTTTGTAATTTTTAAATCTTCATTCATATTATTTTTCCTCTTTCTTATTTTTTGGAATTGTATCCACTTCTAAAGTAGGAGAACATGATGTAACATTTTCTACTACTTTTTCAGTACCAGCTTTAATAGCTTCAGTATAATACCATTCTTTATATTCAAATTCTTTAAGACAATCTTTAAGTTCAGCAATTTGGCCTAATACGATTTCTTTTTGTTCTAAAATCATATCAAATCTATCTTGTAAAGTAGAATCCCCTTTTTCGGCAAGTTCAACATATGATCTAATTTTATCAATAGGCATATTAATTTTTTTCATACAATTAAGAACTCTTAGCCATTTAAAATCTTTATCTTCAAAGACTCTTCTTCCATTTACTCTTTTAACTCCTGGAAGCAATCCCATAGAATCGTAATATCTTAAAGTAGATGGTTCTACATTCATCATATCAGCTACTTCTTTTATAGAGTATGTCATATTATTTCTCCTCTCATTATAATTATACAAGTTAAAGTTAACTTTAAGTCAAGACTTTTGAATTATTTTTTCGAAATTATTGCAACATTGCAAAAAAAGGAACTGATTTTTCAATTCCTAATATCTTAATCTTCCGATTATTTTAATGTTTATGATTATGATGGTGATTGCAAGGATGCCCATCCAATCCATATTTATGTGTAATAGGATCTTTAAATATAAAGTTTTTTAATGGATTAAATGTT
>Ga0247608_10005533_pt1 | contig 13623 bp, 11 predicted proteins | sample 176DNAGHGlowgp2_FD_193490 | JGI IMG/M metagenome (GOLD analysis project Ga0247608, IMG submission 193490) | Sheep rumen microbial communities from Palmerston North, Manawatu-Wanganui, New Zealand - 1766 DNA GHGlow gp2 | ecosystem: Host-associated > Mammals > Digestive system > Stomach > Rumen ...
GAATCCTCCCTTCTCCGGTCTGGATTCGTTTGTTCCTGTTATGTCCGCCCGCCAGGCCGAATGGCTGCACGGAACGGGTTAAATCAGCGTTTCCTTAGCAAATATCTAATCGGCCGGAAAGCGATTAGACGGGCAGGAAGGCAAAAAAGAAGATCCGTCAGATTCCGCGGTGAACGCTCGTCTAACGGATCATATATGCACACCCGGCGGGATTCGAACCCACGGCCTGCCGCTTAGGAGATCGAAAAAGTGTTCGCCTTTGCTGTTCCTTGATGTGCCTTGAAGCCTTGCCATTACTGGGTTTCTAACGATTTTCACTGTTCGCGTTTTCCTTCAAAACACCCCCGTTTTCCTCCAGTGCTGTTAGCTGGGTGTTAGCACAGCTAACAAAGGCGGCGTGTTCGACTTTCACATCTACCGCCAAATCGTTAGCTGGACGCGATGAAATCATCATCATCTATCCCCGTAATGCGTCAAATGGCTGTCCAGTCATGAATGAATATTCATTGCATATTTTCCAAGGCGTTTTCAGTATTCCAGATCTGTGTTTTGTCCCTCCATAAAGTGGAAGGCATCGCAGAACCAGCAGGAAGATTTGAGTCTGCCACCTTTGTTAGCTGAGTTTTCCGCGAATAGTTGCAGATAATTTCTTTGTCAACGGGCTGTGACGTTTGCAATCTAACAATAAGAGCTCCGTATTCTGTCCATCCTTCATACCTTGAAGATGCACAGAATCGTTGTGTAGAGCCGTTTCCCGCCATTACAGCCACTTTGAACAGAGATTGGGCATCGCCCGCCTGAAATGTGGCAGGCAGGAAAACGGCTCGCTGCCAACAAAGGCGACAGTCGTTAGCAGAAACGTTAGATGGCGCAGAAATCCAGCCAGTCAGATAAAGAAGAAAGATGCCGGAAAGTGCTTATTTCAAGCCACTTTCAGACATCTTTTGTCATGCTTTTGATATGATTAAACTACCGCCTAGAAAGCAAAAGCCCATTACTCCCGCTCGTCTTAATCCAACTCTCTCAAACTTAACACATTCTGTATAATTTCTGTGTGCCTGATTCCAGGTGGTGACTCTGATTCTCTGTGGCATTCCTATTCTCCAGCCTATCCAGCCTTTGGTTATCAATTTGTTATCACAATGATAACCATGGGTCGAATTGCCGTGAAGAATGAGTGGTTTCCACATACTCATTATACTATAAGATATACCCGTTTTCAATACTTTATCGGCTCATTCATCGGCTCATATCGGCTCACGAAATCTGATCCGGTTTTCTATACGCAAATTCGTTCCGTGACCTTCATTCAATTCATTTTGGAAACAAGTACTGCTTTAGCGCTTGCAATATCCTCAACGGCTAAACCGAGAGCGTCAAAGAGCGTGATTTCATCATCGGATGCTCTGCCTGCGGCTTTACCGGTCAGGAGTTGGCCGAGGGAACCAAGGATATGGTTTTCGCTGATCAGCTTTTCCTTCAGCGGGATCAGGTATTCCCCGCTTTCCGCACGGCAGGCTTGGATGTGGTCGGCATACAGCCGGGCGGCGGCTACCAGGTCGGATGCGACCTCTCGGGTCGTGGGTGTGAATGTGCCCACCGCGTTGATATGCGTGCCGGGGCGCACCATCTCCCGCGTCAGATAAGGCGTTTTGGCGGGCGTCAGCGTGCACACGATGTCCGCGTCTTTCACAGCTTCGGCGGCATTGGCGGCGATTTCCACGCTCATGCCGTAGCGCTCGGATGCTTCCTGCGCGAAACGGCGGGCGGCTTCCGGGCGTATGTCAAAGACTGTCACCCGGTCGATGTGCCGCACCAGCCGGATGGCTGCCAGGTGCGAACGCGCCTGCGCGCCTGCTCCGATCAAGGCCAGGGCATGCGCGTCCCGACGGGCCAGCAAATCGGTCGCAACGGCGCTGATACAGCCTGTTCTGATTTCCGTAATGGAGCCCGCTTCCACCAGCGCGGCAACCGTGGAGTGTTCCGATTCAAACAGCATCACATAGCCAATATGAGAGGGATATTGGGTCCCGGCGTTCGGGGCATAGGCGGCAATCACCTTCGCGCCGTAATAATCGCCCACATAGGCAGGCATAAAGCCAAGCAGTGCGGTGTTTGGCATGGTGCAGATCAGCCGCTGGGGCATGGCGCAGCGGCCTTCCTCCAGATCAATCAGGCAGGCGCGCATGGCGGCAATGCAGCGTTCCGGAGTCAGCAGACGCCGAACCTCCGCTTCTTCAATGATTCTCATTCCAGTTTCCTTTCTTTCATCCTGAGAATTTGAGCCCCCGAAGCAGGGCCGATGGACTGCCAACACAGTAATTGCGAAAATAAAAATCGTCAAAATCCAGGTCGTCTCCCACGGCTTCCACGGCTGTAAACAAATCACGCAGACTGCCAGCCACTGTCATCTGCGACACGCTGCCTGCCGTTTCCCCATTTTGCACGAAGTATCCCCCGCAGGGCACAGAAAACTGGCCGGATGCGATGTTTACGGAATGAAACAGATCCAGGGAATACGTCAAAACGAAGCCGGTGCCCATTCGTTTGATCAATTGGCCCTGTGTATTCTGCGCGTCAGGCTTTAGGAAAAACAGCCCCGGTACCGTCGTCAGGGCGATTGGCACATTACCGGTCATCACAGGAATGCGTCCGGCGCAGCCGTTTGATTCAGTGCCAAACTTCCGGGCGGAGGAAAGAGTGGACAGGGGATTTGCCAGCATTCCGCCTTGCACCACGGCGGTTTCGCGCATGGGCGTTCCCTCGCTGTCTACGGGCATTTTCTTGCCGCTCAGGGGATGGATCGGTGCATTGATGAAATTCACAAATGAACTTCCGATCTTTTCACCGGGCTCCCGGAAGCAGGAAGAACCGCTTTGCATGGTTTCCGCGGAAAAGCAGCGCCAGGCGGTCATCAGGATGTTGCGAAGCACCTGTCCGGTCATTACGCAGTCGTAAGCGCCGGAGGAAACCGCCATCGGTTTCAGCCCGCCCCCGTCCGTGCGTTCGGCGAGCGCCAGAGCTTTTCTAGCAAAAGCATCGGGGTCAAGCTGGCTGAGCCTGGCCGCGCTGACATTGGCCTCCGATTCAGCCGCCTGCATGCCGGGGCGGGGAAGCGATACGGCGGCATTCATCTCCGCCCAGTGGCAGTGAGTGAAGCTATCCAGGCCCAGGCTGTTCACGGTGCGCAGCTCCCGCTCAGTAACGCGCACATGCAGCCCATGAACATTCGCTGGGTTTAAGGCGCTTTCCGTTTTCGCGCCAAGAGCGATCATGTCCCTGACCGGTTCGTTTTCCCCGCTGTCGGTGTCTGAAAAGCAGCGTTCCGCGCCATTCATGGGCGTATCGCCCGCGTCCGTCCAGCGGGCGTTTTCCGAAGCCATCCGAAACAGTGCCGCAGCATCGTCATCAGGCCGCTCGGTGTATACCGTGCCCAGCCGTTCGCTGCCCGCGCGGATATAATACTTGGTCTGGTCAAAGGAAACGCTGCTGACGGCCCGGCCATCCTGAATGGCGATGTCCGTGCAGCGGATGCGTTCGGCGTTGACCTCTGCCCGCACGATGCCGCCCGGCAGATGATTCAATACCCGCTGATACCCTGTCAGGTCGATCACAGCTTTTCCCCCTTTCCGCCAACCAACATTTCGGCAATCCGCATCCGAGGGCCTGATGTTGTGGTGGGAATGAAACCGGAATCCGCGCCGCAGAAGGAACCGCCGCCCTGTTCAAATACGAACCTGCGGCCCACCCGGTCAATTTTCAGCATGGTTTCATCGCCGCGCCCTACCAAAATCGCGCCTTTCACGCGCGGACCGATCCTGCCGTTTTTCACCCAATAGGCGCAGGCGGCCAGCAGGGTAAATTCCCGCCCGCCGGTGCCGCCGCCGATCTCCGTGACGTACAGGCCTTCGTCCATGTCCCGGATCATTTCGTCGTCATCATCCGTGCCCGCGGCCAGAAATGTGTTGCTCATGCGCGGACCCGGAGCGTGGGCATAATCCTGGCGCCGCCCGCTGCCGGTGCGGGAAAGCCCCAGGCGGCGCGCGCCAATACGATCGGCCAAAAATCCTTTGAGCACGCCGTTCTCGATCAGCGTGTTGCGCTGGCGGGGCATACCCTCGTCATCAAACCGGGAGGAGCCATACAGGTTGGGAAGCGTGCCGTCGTCAATGAGCGTCACCTTGGGCGAAGCGATTTTCTGCCCACGCAGATCCCAGAATATACCGTCCTGCTGGAGGGAACGGGTTTCCAACTGATGCCCGCAGGCTTCATGAAAGAATGTGCCGCTGCACGCGCCCGCTTCCAGCACCACCGGCACCCTGCAGCTGGGGGCCTCAGGCGCGCCGATAGCGCCCCGGAGCCTATCGCAGCTGGCTTTGAGCTGCTCCAGATGCTTTCCGCTTTCAAAGGCCTCCATGCCCGCCGCCGCACAGTATTCCGAAAAAGAACTGGCAGTTTCCCCGTTTCGGGCAACGATGGGAATGAAGCGCATCCGAGTGGTCACCCGGCGATCCTCCGCATACGTGCCTTCGCTGTTCAGAATCGTTACGCGCTGATCGCGGTCAAACCAGGTAACCCGACAGCAGCTTACGTCCGGCAGGGAGGACGCGTACAGTCCGGCGTCCCGCAGCATGGAGATTTTTTTCTCTTGCCCGATTTCGGAGGGTGAAACCGCCACAGGACATGGGTTTTCCCGGCGAAGAACGCTGAACGGCGCGGGCATTCCGCTTCCTTTGCCCGACGCTCCCATCAGCGCCAGTGCGTCGTCCGCGGCCCGGCGCAGTGCCGGTTCCGACAGGTCGTTCAGGTATACATATGCGCCGCTGTTCCCTTTTAACAAATACAGCCCCGCTCCAAAGGAGCGCATGCGGGACACCTCGTTTACCCGATCCGTATAGTCGATGGAAACATCATCCCGGTCTTCCAGAAACAGTTCCGCAAAGTCCGCCCCGTTATGCAGGGCGTAGGCGAACACGGAAGCGGCCGTGGAATTCAGTTGCATAATTACCTCTTTTCCCGTTCAGCCCGCCTCATGGCAGGCGGCGAAATGCTCGGAGGAAACCTCCCGAAGTTCAGGCCGCTGCTCTCGGCATATGGGCCGCGCGTGGGGACAGCGGCTGGCGAAGGGGCAGCCGGGCCCCAGGTTGACGGGGCTGGGAATGTCGCCCTTGAGGAGGATGCGCCGCCTGGACGCTTCAGCGTCCGGGTCGGGCAGGGGAATCGCGGAGAGCAGCGCTTCCGTGTAAGGGTGGCAATGTTCTTTGTACAGCGTGGCCGCGGGAGCGAGCTCAACGATGGAGCCCAGGTACATGACGGCAATACGGTCGGAAATTGCCCTGACCATCGACAAATCGTGGGTGATGAACAGATAACTCAGTCCCATATCCCGCTGCAGGCGCACCAGCAGGTTCATTACCTGGGCCTGAATCGACACGTCCAAGGCGGAGATGGGTTCGTCGCACACGATAAGCTTCGGCTCTACGGCCAATGCCCGTGCGATGCCGATGCGCTGCCGCTGGCCCCCGGAAAACTCATGCGGAAAGCGGTTGGCATGCTCCTTGTTCAGCCCAACCATTTGCAGCAGCTCCAGTACCCGCTCCCGCCGGGCTTTGCCCGGATACAGGCCGTGAATGTCCAGCCCTTCCGCAATGGAGGTGGAGACCACGCTTAGCGGATCAAGAGAAGCGTAAGGATCCTGATAGATCATCTGCACATCCTTGCGGTAGCGCAGATTTTCCGCGCGGCTGAAATGGCTGATGTCCTGTCCCCGGTACAGGATCTGCCCCGCGTCCGGCCGGTACAGCTTCACGATCGTGCGGCCCAGGGTCGTTTTTCCGCATCCGCTTTCGCCCACCAGGCCCAAGGTTTCTCCCTCATGAAGGGAAATGCTGACGCCGTTCACGGCGGTCAGAACGCCGCGGCCCTTGATCTCAAAGGTTTTGCGCAGGTTTTTTGTTTCCAGCAGAACTGGACGGCTCAACGCTGCATCCCCCTTTCTCTCTCCGCGGCGGCCAGCAGCGCTTCCGCGCCCGGATGGTACAGCCAGCAGGACGCCCGGTGATCTTCGGAATCGAAGGCCATTTCCTCCGGCATGGAAGATACGCAGGCACGGCAGGCGTAGCGGCACCGGGCAGCGAAAGGGCAACCCTTGGGCGGATTCAGAAGATCTGGCGGCGTGCCGGGAATATAGCGGAAATCCCGGCTCTGATCCGCGTCCAGGCGCGGTACGGAAGCGAGCAGGCCCCAGGTATATGGATGCTTGGGACGATAGAAAATATCCTTTGCCGAGCCACGTTCCACGATCTTCCCGGCGTACATCACATAGATTCTCTGCGCCATATTCGCTACCACGCCCAGATCGTGGGTAATGAGCACAATGGCGGTATTCAGCTTTTCTTTCAGGCTGTTCATCAGTTCGATGATCTGAGCCTGGATCGTCACGTCAAGCGCTGTGGTGGGCTCGTCAGCGAACAGCACCTGCGGGTTGCAGATCAGCGCCATGGCGACCATGATGCGCTGCCGCATCCCGCCGGACAGCTGGTGAGGATAGGCATACATATTGCGTTCCGGTTCAGGGAAGGAAATGAGATGCATCATATCCAGCACCCGGGCTTCGGCCTCCGATCGGCTGACTTTGTGATGCAGCCGGTAACTCTCCGCGATCTGCTCCCCCACGCGCATGGTGGGATTCAGATAGCTGAGGGGATCCTGAAAAATCATGGTCATGCGGTTGCCCTGGAGCTGGCGAAGTTCTTTGGCGCTCAGGCCCAGCATATCCCTTTCTTCAAAGCGCACGCTGCCGCCGGTTACCCGGCCGGGAGACTGCAGCAGGCCCATCACCGTCTGGATGGTGACGCTTTTTCCGCAGCCGCTTTCGCCCACCAGGGCGATGGTTTCATTTTTATTCAGATACCAGCTGATCCCGCGCACAGCCTGCACTTCTCCCGCATAGGTGAAAAAGGACACGGCCAGATCATTCACTTCCAGAAGGTGCGAAGAAGTTTCCATTTTTTCGCCCTCCTTATGAACGCAGGCGCGGGTCAAGCGCGTCGCGCAAGCCGTCGCCCAGGAGATTGAAGCACAGCATTGTAAGGCCAACGAAAATGCAGGGGATGATAAACCGGTAGGGGTACTGTTTGAACACCTCGCTGGCTTCCTTGATCAATTGCCCCCAGGAGGGATTGGGCGGGGTGATGCCCAGGCCGATAAAGCTCAAAAAAGCCTCGGCAAAAATGACGCTGGGAATGGTCATGGTCATGCCCACCACAATGATGCCCAGGGTGTTGGGCAAAAGATGCCGCAGGATGATGCGTATGGGCGACGCGCCTAAGGTGACGCTGGCCATGACAAATTCCCGTTCCTTCAATTGCAGCACCAGCCCGCGGGTCGTCCGGGCGCTGCCAAGCCATCCGGTGATGGTGAAAGCGATCACCAGCGTGGCGATGCTGCCGCTGCCCAGCACCATGATCAGCAGGATATCATAGATCAGGCTGGGAATACCCATCAGCACGTCGATCAGCCGCATGATGAACATATCCACCTTGCCGCCGAAATAGCCGGATATACCGCCGATCAGCATACCGATGGCGTAAGGGATCACCGTGGCCAGGATGGCGATCAGCAGCGACACGCGGCCGCCGACCCACACCCGCGTCCACAAGTCGCGGCCCAGGGTGTCGGTGCCGAACCAATGCAAGGCACTGGGCGCCTGGTTGGCGGCGGCGTAATCATTGCTGTAATAGTTATATTCGTTCATCATCGGCCCCGCCAGCACCATCACGACCAGCAGCGCCAGCACAAACAGGCTGGCAAGGGCGGTCTTGCGCTTTTTCAGGTTGCGCCATACGTCCTTGAAATACGTGGTTTCAGGCCGCGTCATTTCTTCTCCGGTCAGCTCGTCCGGGGAAATGGGCGTAAAATCGGGGCATGCATTGCGGTTCAGCATAGAAACTCCTTCAAAAGCAGGTATTACTTCACTCTGATCCTGGGATCGACCCAGCCGTACAGGATATCCACCAGCAGGTTCATCACGACCAGGAACGCGCCGTAAAAGATGGTAAGGCCCATGATCAGGGGATAATCCAGGGTACTGACGGCATTTACAAAATGCTTGCCCAGGCCGGGGATGACAAAAATCTGCTCCACCACAAAAGAGCCCATCAGCACACCCGCGATCATGGGGCCCAGGTTTGCCAGCATCGGCACCAGTGAGTTTTTCAGCTCATGCTTCAGCACCACCCGGACAGGCGACATGCCCTTGGCCCGGGCGGTTTTCACATAATCCTGAGTGATGACCGCCAGCATACAGGCGCGCATGGAGCGCGTGTTGCCGGCGATGGTGCCAAGGCCCAGCACAAAGGCGGGCATGACAGCCTGCTGCCAGGTTTTGCCCCAGCCGCCAACCGGCAGCCAGCGCAGCTGCACGCCGAACAGATACCGGATCAGCGGACCGACCACCATGCTGGGCAAAGCAATGCCCAGGATTGCAAACACCATCAGCACATAGTCCGGCCAGCGGTTACGGTACTGGGCGCAGAGGATGCCGAACAGCAGCCCGATGATTTCAGCAAAGCTCAGCGCAATAAGGCCCAGTTTGGCGGATACCGGGAAAAACTCCCCGATAATGTCGCGAACACTGCGCCCCACGAATTTGATGGACGTGCCCAGATCACCACGGAGCAGATTGCCCATGTATATAAAATATTGCTGAATAACCGGCTTATCCAGCCCGTAGTACGCCCGCTGCTTTTCCTGCACGGATACCGGGATTTTTTCGTTCATGAACGGATCGCCGGGCAGCAGCTTGGACAGGAAGAACGTGACCGTAGCCAGCACGAACACGGTGAGCAGCGCGATCACGACACGCTTCAAAACATATCGCAGCATAGGAAGCCTTTCATAGACTGTCTGTATGGCTTTCTCGGAAGGATGTCCGGGGGAAACCGAAGAACGGTTTCCCCCGGAAAGGATGATCTTTATTCAGCCACCTGCACAAACGCCAAATCCGCGCCGAAGCCGGAATCCACATTGGTGATGGTGTAGCCGGAACGATAGACCACGTTCTGCGTCTGCCAGGTCAGAAGAAGGCTGGGCATCTCGTCAATGAAAATCTTTTCAATGGCGGCGATGGCGTCCAGGCGGGTCTTGTAATCAGTCGCCTGCTGCGCTTTGTCCAGCAGTTCGGCGTATTCGGCGTTGTCATAGCCGAACAGTGCGTCAGGATCATTAACGTCCCAGTAGGAGAACACGCCGCTGGGGGACGCCGCGTCCACAGTGCCGATGGATACGCCGCCGGTCCAGAAGTCAAAGTCGGAAGAATAGACCTTGGCGATCATCTGCTGGATGGGCTGCGGGTCGATGGCGCAATGGATGCCCAGGTTGGTGAGCAGCATGTCCTGCACGGCCTGCAGCTTGGTCAGGTTGCCCTGGCTGTCAAAGCACAGCATGGAGAACTCGGGAATTTCCTCGGCGGTGGCGCCCAGTTCTTCCAGCGCTTTGGCCAGGTATTCCTGGGCTTTGGCGGGGTCGGCGGTCACGTTGATCTGGTTCTCGACGGGATATTCCTCCACGAACTTGCCATTGATGCCCGCGGCGTCGGGGTCGATCACGCGGTAAGCGGGGGTCTGGCCCAGCATCACGGTGTTGACCAGCGCTGTGCGGTCAATGGCGTAGGACAGGGCGCGGCGGAAGTTTACGTTGGAGAGGAATTTGCCGGAGGCTTCGGTTTTGCCGTTGCCGTTGATCTGGATGAACTGGTCGGTGTTGGTGTAGGTGATGCCTTCAAAGCCCAGGTCGTAAAGCTGCTGGTAGTAGGTGGGGTCGGAGAAGGCGGCCAGGTCGATCATGTCGGTCATCATCATTTCCACAGCGGTGTCGCCGGAAATGTTGCACATGCCGATGAGCTGCTCCAGCTGCACGGCGTCCTTGTTCCAGTAGTTTTCGTTGCGCTTGAGCACCATCTGGCTTTCATGCAGCCAGCTGTCCATCACCATGGGGCCGTTGCCCAGCAGTTTGTCCGCGTCGGAGCCGTAGGCTTCGCCCAGTTCTTCGATCAGGGACTGCTTCACGGGACGCAGCGCGTTATCCGCCATGAGGAACAGGTTTTCCAGCCCGGCGGAGGCGAAGGTCACTTCGATGGTGTAATCGTCGATGGCCTTGTAGCCAACGTCTTCTTTGGCGGCTTCTCCGGCCATGTACGCTTCGACGTTCTTCACGCAGAAGGCGCTTTCCGCCTGGGAATGGCCCTGGGCGGGGTCGATGAGGCGGAAGAAGGAATACACGAAATCCTGGGCGTTGAGGGGCGTGCCGTCGCTCCATACGCTCTGGCGCAGGTGGAAGGTGAACACGTCGCCGGCTTCGTTGGATTCCCAGCTCTCCGCGATGCCGGGCACCGCCGCGCCGTTCATCACGCGCACGAGGCCCTCGGTCAGGTAGGACACAATGTTGTTGGATTCGTCATCGGCGGATTCGGCGGGGTCCAGGGAAGTGGATTCATAGGCGCGGGCCCAGGTCAGGGTCTTGCCTTCGGCCAGGGCGGCAGCGGCGGTCATCATCATGATGAGGGCCAGCAGCAGGGAAACGATGCGTTTCATGGGCGATCCTCCTTAAATAAGGTGAATATGATCATCAGCGCTTGGCTGGTGATTACCGTTGGTTTAAATCTTCCGTCATAAGGCGGACGGCCAGATCCGCATCCCGGGCGCAGAGGGCGTCCACGATGCCCTTGTGGCAGTCCTGCCAGGTGGATTGCTTTTCGGGACTCACATACTGCTCCACCCGTGACGCGGCTCCCAGCACGTTTTGCACCGCGTCGATCAGGTAAGGGTCGCTGGTAAGGCGGGCCAGACCCACGTGAAAACGGCGATTTGCCGCGCTTGGGCGCTCCACGGTGTTTGGATCTTCCGCGATCAGGCCATAGAGGCTGCGCAGCTGCTCATCCTGACACTCCGCGCACAGCACCCGCACCACCAGCGTTTCAAGCGCCATGCGCAGACGTTTCAGCCGGGTCATATCCGAGGGCGTCAGCGCTGTGACCATATAGCCAGTGCGCGGATACGCGGTCAGATGGCCTTCGTGGCACAGGCGGTGCAGCGCTTCGCCCGCCGTCACCCGGCTGACGCCGTAGCAGGCGCAGATCTCACGCTCCGTAATCATTTCGTTGGGCTTGAATTCCGCCTGGAATACCCGTTCCCTAAGGTTCTCATACACCTCGTCAATTCTTTGCATACCGCATCAGCTCCGTAAAACTTCACTCAGACGCAGTACGAATTCGTCGATATTCCTTTCCTGCGTCGCAAGGTTCAGGCGGATGCAGCGTTCTCCGCCCGGTCCGTATTCACTGCCGGGATCGACCAAAGTTGCCTGCTCTTTTTCAAGCCTGTCCGCTGTTTCTTCTGCGGTGAGACCTGCGGCGGACAGATCGAGCCAGGCAATGTAGCCGCCTTCCCAGGGAGACATGCGAACATCAGGACAGTTCCTTTTCAGCAATTGTTCCAGCCGCCGGGCGTTGGCAGCCACCCGATCCCGGACAGCCAGAACCCAGTCGTGGCCCGCTTCCGTGCAGCCAGCCAAAATGGCCTGGTAAAAAAATGGATCGATGCTGCCGAAGTGGTCGGCATTTCGCTGGTCAATGAAACGGTTCCGCAGGGAAGGGCAGGGGATCACCGCGTTAGCATGGTTGACGCCGGTGAAATTAAAGGTTTTTCCGAAAGAAACACAGGCAACCGTCTGTTCCGGCAGGACGGAAGCGAAAGGGATTGCCGGATGCGCTGACGCGGTAATGTCGGCGAAAATCTCATCTGAAAAAACAATGGTGTCGGTTTCTCGGGCGAGCGTGGCCAGTGTTTGAAGTTCCTTCTCGGTAAACACGTGCCCCGTTGGATTATGGGGATGGCATAGTACCAGCAGCTTGTTTTCTTTCTTCTCCATCTGCACTGCCAGCGCATCCGCATCCAGACTGTATTGTCCTTCCCTTTCCCGCAGCGGGCAAGTGGTCACGCACCGTTCATTGCGTACAACGGACCGGTCGTGGCGGTAATAGGAAGGAGCCAGGATAATCACCCCGTCGCCAGGCGCGGTAAAAGCCCGTATCGTGGTATTCAGAGCGAATACAGTTCCCAGTGTGGGGACGATCATATCCGGTGAGACTGCCCAGTCCCGATACGACCTGAGCCAAAAGCAAACCGCGTTCAGATAGACGCTATCAGGCAGGGTAAAGCCGTAAATCCCTTTCTGCGCAAAGGCCGACAATGCTTCCCGTATGACCGGCGCGGTGGGAAAATCCATTTCCGCGCCAGCCAAAATCAGAGGCGTTTTCCCGCATGCAGTCCGCGGCCGAAAAGCCCCCTTCATATTCCCTGTGCCCTGCCGGTCTGCCGGCTGATCAAAATCAAACACGGTAAATCTCCAATCCCTGCCAGCAAAACTGTTTACTGAGTATCTCAATAAATAGTATACAGAGATCGTCAGCATCCGTCAATTGAATCAGCATGAAAATACATTAAAAGGACAGTTCTCTGCCCTGATGATTTCAGCAAACAGGATTCTTACTGCAAAAATCAGAAGAATGTAGCTAGTCCAAAACGAAAAATCGCGGAAGCGCCGGTAAAATCAGCATTTCCGGGACAAGGAACATCAAGAAATCATTACACGTCCGGCGCGTCCTCTTCCCGGAAAGGACGCAGCATCAGCCGCTCCGTCTCCAATGAAAAGGACGCATACTCACTTTGCTTTTCAGCCGGAATCTGATGATCCATGACCTTCTCAAACCGGAACATGCCGCCGCCTTCCTCGTAGGCTTCTTCTTCTCCGGTTTCCGAATCGTGCGGATCGGGATGCTTTCTGTTAAAGAACTCGACGATGTGGAAGCCGCATTTGTTCACATAAAAATGAATGTTTCTTTCCTCAAAGTACGGGGTGCAGGTCTCCCACACCTTTGTTTCCGGATAAAGCCGTTCGATTTCTTTCCAGGCGGCCGTGCCTACGCCTTTGCTGTGAACGCTGGGATTGACAAACAGAAGATCCAGGTGATTATGCTGGGTTTCTTCGTTGATCGTCAGTACGGCCCCGCCGACGATCCTGCCGTCCTCCCGGATGCGATAGGCAGCGCCGGTGTCGATGCCGTGTTCAATGGTCTTTCGGGAAATGATCTCGCCGTCCTCTTCACAGTGATCGTCTCGCCGTCCGAATTCCTCCATCGCGCCGAATTTGAAAGCGCGCTGGTTGTCCAGGATGAATTGTTCCCGGTCGTCGTCGGTGAGTTTTGTCAGGGTGATGTTGGCCATGATGATTGCCTCCTTCAATAAAATAGCTCGGCAACAAATGGCTTAAAGCCAATTGTTCCGAGCTCACCCGGCATCTTATCCAACAGGCGGCCTGCAAAGCTTTCGCTTTACGATCCCCTACGCTACGGCGTACTGTCCTCCGATGACCGATATTCTGTTCAGGAATAATATATCACAGAAACGATATTCCTGCAAGGTATTATGTTTGTTAATCAGCATTGCTGCGTATAGAAGATTCTTTTTCAGGATTGGATAGATAAGGATCGATGGATATGATAAGTATTTAATCTATCTTTATTTTCTATATCTATATTTAATTGCGTTCGATTTTCCAACGTTG
>Ga0247608_10005534_pt1 | contig 13622 bp, 8 predicted proteins | sample 176DNAGHGlowgp2_FD_193490 | JGI IMG/M metagenome (GOLD analysis project Ga0247608, IMG submission 193490) | Sheep rumen microbial communities from Palmerston North, Manawatu-Wanganui, New Zealand - 1766 DNA GHGlow gp2 | ecosystem: Host-associated > Mammals > Digestive system > Stomach > Rumen ...
AGCCTCAATCAGTTCCTTCGTATGCAGTTTCGTGTCGGTCAGCGTCACATTATCCACCTCCACTTGCCCTTTGAACAGAGGCAACAACTTCACGCTCACGTCTAAGCTTCCAGCGTTCAGTAGCGTGTCGCCATCCTGCACAGCCAGCATGTCGCCCATCTCCAAGTCGAGAGGAAACCTGAGCCGCACCTTGCCCACGCTCACGTCCATGCCCATCTCCTCGCTGAGCATTTCGCTTGCCTTATCCACTGCCCATCGCTGCACAGGAGGCAGATAAACCGCCACCACCGTCAGCACCACCAAGAGCAACAAGCCGACAATCGTCCACAGCACACCCTTGCCCAGTCTTTTCCACAGACTCGGCTTCCTCTTCTCGTCAGCACGTCCTTCTTCAGGGGCAACGCTCGGCGACGCATTTTCTATATTTTCAGTTTCTGACATCTTTTCTATATTTCAGTCAACAAATTATCACAAATTGTCTCAAAAAGAAATGGCACATTCACTTTTCACTTATTTGTCTCCTAAAGAAATTGGCAAAATCGGCAAAATTAAAAATTTAGTTCATTTAGTCTATTTCTTCAGGAGATTTTTCACTTTTCACTCTTCACTTTTCACTTTTTTGTGCCATATTTGTGTTCATTTGTTGACAAAAAAGAAATTCGTTGATTCACTTTTCACTTTTCTGCCTACAAGTCTGCAAAAGTACGGCAAATTTTCAAATCCTCAAACACTCAAATCCACAAATAATCTTAAATCCACTTTCTCCTGTCAACAAATATCCACAAATTATCCGTGATTCTTTTATCAGACAATATCAATTTATGGTTAATTCACGATAATTCGCGTTAAAAATAATATGAACATGAATTTCCGTGAACCTTCAGCTCGGCGTAGCCAATTATCCGTAAATTTCCACGAAAAAGATTTCTACGGAGTATAGGAGTAAAGGAAATCAAAATAAAGAAAAACTCCAAAACTCCTTCCCTCCTTAGAGATAAGAAAGAAAACGAGCCTTCGTTTTCGTTCCAACGAACGTTCAACACGATGCAAACGAACGTCCGTAGAGATTGAAATGAACGTTCAATAGATTTGTCGATACTTTTTCTCGTTTTTGTTTGCTTCTTCCACTTTTTATTCAGATATTTGCAATATGTTTCCATGCGGGAAGCATAATTTGTTTTGCTCTATGCCACTCGAATCACCACCTCGAAACGGGCTTCCGAGCAACAATATCACATTGCCAGGAGTGTACGCTCTTATGCGTAGACTTCTCCTTGGTGATGTGGGGCTTGTGGTGAGCCCGAGTGGCATGAGGTTGAAGTCTGCGCTTTTCTTGTGCCTTGAGGTTAGTGCTGATTCCGTCTTTTATGCCATCATCACGTTCCGAGTATTAACCTCAATTTATTAACCTTTAAAAAATAGAGCAAAATGAAAAAGTTTATCTTGTTTGCCCTGCTTGCCCTTTTGTTGCCGAGCAGCGCGTGGAGTTACGATGTTGGCGAAGTCTTTACCGCTAACATTGGTACGGAAGAATCTCCCTTCTACATGAGATTCAAATTAATGACACAAGAACTATGTTATATTTATGGCGAGGAAGGAAATCCTACTATAGATCCAGAAAGTGCTGGTCCAAATGGTGATGGAGTATTATATATACCAGGAACAGTTGACAACATAATTATAAAAGATATTGGTAGCTATGCTTTTGCCGAATGTCATAATATTACATCTGTAGTCATTGAAAGTCGCAGTGGAAATTACAGCTCTCTTTGGATTGGGGAGTATGCTTTTTATAATTGCACAAGTTTGTGACAAGTAAATTCTGACTCTTGGGATTTAGTAAGCTTAAGTGAACATTCATTTGAAGGTTGTTCAAACTTGGAACGCTTCAGTTGTAGAATTGGTGATGTACCATCATACGCCTTTGCAAACTGTAGTTCATTAAAAACAATCGAAACAGAACATTACAATGAATTATTAAGTATAGGTGAATGTGCCTTTTATAATTGCAGTGCTTTAGATTGGAATTTCAGTTTAGAAGATGATGCTTATATTGGTAATCAAGCTTTTTACAATTGCACCTCATTAACTCAAGTTGGCAATTTTGGCCATGTTGGTGACCAAGCATTTTATAATTGTAGTTCACTCACAGGCGAAGTAAGAGCAATAACTGTTGGAAAAGAAGCTTTTGCAGGTACAAAAATTTCTTCTGTTACTTTCTACCAAACAGATGGTTACAGCGAAAAGATGACAGTATCTGATTTTGCTTTTGCATATTCAGATGGTGATTACGGTAAGGAAAATAATTACTATGGATATGATGACTTTAACGAAAACGATGGTACATTACGTGCTTTAAGCATTCGTCTTGATGAATCCGTATCTGAATTTTCTTTCTCCAGAAATGCCTTTACTGGCTGCGATGTCACATCAATATCGGTGGATGAATCCAATCCAAATTTTGATAGTCGCAACAATTGTAATGCAATTATTTCACATCAACCATATCATTGGTATGGATTTGATGAGAATTATGAGAATGATGAATTTAAATACGAAGGACTAATTTTGGGCTGCAAAAACACCGTAATTCCAACAGATGAAGATGTTCAGGTTATTAATCCCTTTGCTTTTTGTTGCCATTTTGATTTGATAAACATTCCAGAAAACATAAAACGTCTTTCCACTCATTCTTTTCTGGATTGTGATTATCTAAAAATTGATGGATGCCCAACCGTAGAAATAGAAGAAGGAGACAAATTCACGGAAATAAAGCCGTCATTGGGTTGGGTCGAACTGCCAATACAGCTTTATGGTATTTATAATGACCGAAATATATTCAAGGGCTATGGAAGAACTCCTTATTTGAAAATGGACAATAGCTGCGAAGCCATTTTTTTTCAGAACTATTATGATGGCTATTTTTTTCAGCTACCGTCAAGTGTTAAGGGATATATTCCTGTGAATTATACCAATGACAAGGTCAATCTGAAAAGTGTTAATGTAATACGAGGTAATTCTGGCATACTATTGGTTGATGAAAATCCTGGAACAAAATACTATTTAGATTTTGCCCCAGAAAATTATGACGAAGATAACAATTTATTAAGAAAAGCACAATATGATGAGTATTATGATGACGAGCATTATCAAGAGAATCATAAAGAGTGGTATGTAGAAGAGAATGAATGGTCAGTGGAAAAGCCATACATTCTTACTGGCTACGAAGATGAAGAATTTCAATTTACTAAAGTAGATGTTAAAGCAATATTGAAACCATACGAGGCTTATCTCAGTGTGCCATTAGAAGGTAGTTTACCTGAAACCATCTATGGACCGACTGGGTCGTCACCATCTGTAAAAAACCTCACCATTTATGTAACAGATGAAAACACATATTCTTCAGCTGATGCACCTCTTGTTGAAAATGCAACTGTCATTGTTTACAAAAAGGATTCCATGAATGAAGTCCAAAGAGGAAAAACAGAAAAATATGCTCCGTTCATGGTTGAGCATTTGCCAACAGGAGATTACATCATTCATGTGGAAGCAGAAAATCATAGAAGCAGGGATTACGAGTTCCACAGAAATGGGAGTAAAGATGAATACGTAGAGATTTACCTTAGTTTAAATAAGTATCTGACTGTTGATGTGACAGACGAATTCACATATTATACAGAAGAAGCACCGCATGTGGAAAACGCAACAATTGTTGTTTTCGAAAAGGACTCCAAGAAAGAAATCCAAAGGGGAACAACAGGAAAAGATGGTACAGTGAAGTTTGAAAACTTACCAATAGGAGACTACCTCATCCATGTGGAGGCAGATGAACACGAAAGCAAGGACTATGAGTATCATAGAGCGTCAGATGAGGATGAAGCGGTTGAGATAACCATCAGTTATACAGGCGGAGTGACTTGTGAATTCATTGTAGAAGAGACAAGTGTGCCAGACTTGTATAATGTTTCAGTGAATTATACATTCGCAGTAGATATTCCTATTCCTTTCGTTTCGCTCGATGTGCCAAAATCCATCCATGTTGATGATATGGCAGTGGGTGAATCTGTTGAGTTTCAAGCAAGACTTTATAACAATGGATTGATTAGGGTGAATGATGTGGCATTGCTGTTGCCTGACAATATCCCATTCATGTCGTTTATGCCTCAGCAAGCGTATCAAGGACTGAGCATAGAGGCAAAACAGAGTGTTACTATCACTGTGAAAGCAACAAAGACAGCTGCTGGAGATTGCAAAGATGCGAAGTGGGGTGCTGCATGGAGCTATCCAGTCGGTGAATCCACTGCTTATAAGAACTACCATAACATACTTATGTCGATGGGCGAATGTCCTATGAATCTCAATGTAGTAGATGCTATTGTCCATTCAAATGATTTTATAGGTTCTCAAAGTACAGTTAGTTATCAAGCCATAGATGGTAAGAAAACAGAAAACATCAGTACTGACAAACCATTCATAACTGATTCTGTTGATGTAAAAATCGATCAGGCTCTGAGTTTGGAACGTCAGGCTTTCCGTGGCACTATGACTATGAAGAATATTTACCCTGCTTCAATGGAAGATATCAAGGACATTCAGTTCAACTTGGCAATTGTTGACACAGAAACAGGCGACAGTGTTAGCAGCAGAGAATTCGAGGTTCAGCTCGAAAAGTTGAATGGTTTCAGTGGTGAAGAATCAATGAATGGTCCTTGGAGCTTGGCAAGTGGAAAGCAGGGTGAGATTTCTGTGCTGATGATACCTACATAATATGCAGCACCAACGAAAGCGAAGAATTATAAGGTAGTTGGAAGCATATCTTATATCGACCCTCTGCTGAGCTTGTCCAACCCAGACGAAAGCAGGAAGGAAGAAAACCTGATACCTAAAACCATCACAGTGAATCCTACTCCTCAGTTGGTGCTCGACTACTTCATTCCGAAAAAGATTGTGGGTGACGACCCTATGACGGAAGATGAGGTGGAAGCAAGCGAAGCTGCTGAATTGGCATTACTCATCAGAAATGAAGAATATGGTGATGCAAAGAATCTGAAAATCACGACAAAGCAGCCTGAAATTGTAGATAACAGAGACGGTTTGCTGATTGACTTTGCCATCACGGGAGGAGCAGTGAATGGAAAACCTGTAGGGTTGACAGAAGACGAAGAACTTGTTTCGGATTTCGGTACGCTCAAAGCTGGGTCAGCAGCGTATGCTCAATGGTGGCTGACCAGCACCTTGTTGGGTCGCATCACGAAATACGATGTCAGCTATTTCCATGAAACGGGTTATGGCAATGAAAACCTCTCGCTGCTGAATGCTGTCAATGCTCACTCATTGGTGAGAAGTATCAAAAAAGATATGTCGTTATTTGGCTTCTTGACTGACGACGAAGAGACGAGTGAATACCATTTCTACGGTGCTGATGGAAGTGTTGAGGATGTGCAGCGCGTTGATGACATCGATGTGACTAAGAAGAATCAGTATTCATATATCGTTCGTTTTGTAGCGACAGAAAGCGGATATATTTATGGCTACATTCAAGACCCAACCGATGGTGAAGGAAAGCTGAAAGGTGGTAATCTGATTGACTATTGGAGGGAGAGTGTGAGATTCAGCGACGAGGCTCCTGCTCGTTGGATGAAAGCTCCTGCCATGCACGAGAAGACCATCCATTTCGTTTGTCGTGTGCCAAAAGCCAACCAAGCATACGAACTGACTTTGGACTTGGATGATCCAGAAAGCATCAATTCTGTAGTGATAAGTTCGGAAAAAGATGAATGGTTTACCTTGTCGGGACTTCGTGTGTCGAAGCCTAACGCAAAGGGTGTGTATATTCACAACGGCAGAAAGGTGCTTGTCAAGTAACGTGGAAGTTGAAGGTCAAAGGTCGAAAGTCTAAGGCGTAAAAAGTCTCCTAAAGAAATAGACTAAATGTACTAAATTTTTATTCAACCTTAACCCTAACCCTAACCTTAACTTTGGCTACGCCGAGCTAAAGGTTCCATCCGAATGGCGGTTATCGTTATGGTTATCGTTATCGTTGAAAAATAATTTTGCCGATTTTGCCGATTTCTTTAGGAGATATACCTCAGACCTTAGACCTCAGACCTAATAAGGAATAGAAAGTCCGATATTAATAAATAGCGTTGGCTTTGGCTTTAGCGTTGGCGTGTGGCTTCGAGGAGTTCTAAGGTTCCATCCGAATGGCTGCTAATACCAATAGCCAAAGCTAAAGCAAAAAAAGAGTCCTGTAGAGAATCGAAAACGTGCTTCGTTCTCACAGGACTCTTTCTTTTTGTTGCTTTTTCCATTTCCTTTGTGATGATTTTTTTCTTTTTTTGTGGAATTTCTATTATCTTTGCAGCAGAAAATGATAACGAGTCAACAAATTTTCACAAATTGTCTCAAAAGAAAAGACAAAGGTCAGATTTGTGAAAAGTGAACCTTTAGCTCGGCGTAGCCAAAAATGCCATCCAGCAAAATCGCTTCACTCTTCACGCTTCACACTACACGTTCAACTTTTTCACTTTTTTGTGCTCCATTTGTGTTCATTTGTTGACTGTAAAGAAGGAATTATGAAAAAGAATCTTGAAACATTGTGCGTTCAGGCTGGCTGGACGCCAAAGAACGGGGAAAGCCGTGTGCTTCCTATTATACAGAGTACGACATTCAAGTATGAGACGAGTGAGGCGATGGCTCGCTTGTTCGACCTTGAGGACGAGGGTTATTTCTATACTCGCTTGCAGAATCCGACGAATGATGCGGTGGCTGCGAAAATCAATGCGCTTGAAGGTGGTGTGGGCTGTGTGCTCACGTCGTCGGGACAGGCTGCCAACTTCTATGCTGTGTTCAACATCTGTGAGGCTGGTGACCATTTCATCACTTCGAACACGATTTATGGTGGCACGTTCAACCTCTTTGGCGTGACGCTGAAGAAGTTGGGCATTGAATGCACGTTTGTTGACCCTGACTGGGATGATGAGCGCATCGAGAAGGAGTTCCGTCCAAATACGAAGTGCTTCTTTGGCGAGACGATTTCGAACCCTGGCGGCAATGTGTTCGACATCGAGCGATTTGCGAAGATGGCGCACAGGCATGGCGTGCCACTCATTGTGGATAACACGTTTGCTACGCCTATCAACTGCCGTCCGTTTGAATGGGGTGCTGACATTGTCACTCACTCCACGACGAAGTACATGGATGGTCATGCGTGTCAGGTGGGTGGTGCCGTGGTGGATAGCGGTAACTTCGACTGGGAGGCTCAGGCTGACAAGTTCCCTGGACTCTGCACTCCCGACGAGAGCTATCACGGACTTACTTACACGAAGGCGTTTGGCAAGAAGGCTTACACGACGAAGCTTGTGTCGCAGCTGATGCGCGACTTGGGCAGCATCCCTGCTCCTCATAATTCGTTCCTGCTTAACATTGGTCTTGAAACGCTTCACTTGCGTATGCCTCGTCACTGCGAGAATGCGCAGAAGGTGGCTGAATGGTTGGAGGCGAATCCGAAGGTGGCTTGGGTGAATTATTGTGGTTTGCCTGGCAACAAATACTATGAACTGGGGCAGAAGTATTTGCCAAATGGTTCGTGCGGTGTGATTGCCTTCGGACTGAAGGGTACGCGCGAGGATGCCATCCGCTTCATGGACAATCTCGACTTCATCTGTATTGTCACGCACGTGGCTGATGCCCGCACTTGTGTGCTGCATCCTGCCAGCCATACTCACCGCCAGTTGAGCGATGAGCAGTTGCGTGAGGCTGGTGTGGCTCCAGACCTCATCCGTCTCTCCGTTGGCATTGAGAATGTGGAAGACATCATTGCCGACCTCGAACAGGCGATGGGGAAAGTGTGAAGCGAAAAAAAAGCCTCACCCCCAACCCCTCTCCAAAGGGCGAGGGGAGTAGAATGAGTGAAAAGTGAAAAAAGCCTCCTGAAGAAATTGGCAAAATCGGCAAAATCAAAAATGCAATCCAGCGAAAACTCAAAAACTTAAAAACACAAAAACTCAAAAACTAAAGTAATTGTTTGTTATGGAAAGGAAGATGAGATTATTTTTGACAGCAGCTGTTATGCTGTTCGGAGTGACTAAAGTGTATGCCAATGGTAATTTCATCGTGGATGGCATGGCATACGAAGTGAATGACGACGGGGTGAGTGTGAGTCTTGTGTGGAAAGATGTGAATGAGCCATATTCGGGAGACGTGGTGGTTCCTGCATCGGTGGAGCATGATGGAAAGACTTATACGGTGAATAACATCGGCTATCTGGCTTTCTCGCATGTCACTCGCTTGGTGAATGGTTCGTGGACGGTCATCAAGGATAACACGTCGATTACGTCGGTGACGCTTCCGAACACGATTACTTCTATTGGCAATGCGGGTTTCTTGAGCTGCGAGAGCCTGACGAAGATTGTCATACCAAATTCTGTGCTCACCATTGGCCCTTCTGCTTTCAGTGGTTGTAAGAACCTGTCGGAAATCAACTTTCCCGAGGCGTTGTATAGCATTGGCTCTTACGCTTTCAGCGGTTGCACGAGTCTGAAGAACATTGTCATTCCTGAGGGAGTCAGCAAGATTGGCTCATACGCTTTCAATGGCTGTACGAGCTTAGAGGGTGTCTATACCTACGTCAATGAAGTGTTTGCCACAGGTACTAAGGCATTCCAAGGATGTACGAATGCAGTTCTGTATGGCAAGGAAGAACTCCTTGACACTTACAGGCAGACAGAGGATTGGAATGTGCTGACGAACGTAGAAGCACTGGTGCCACTGACTGTGGCGTGTGGCAATGGCGGTTCGGTGCAGATGGGTGGTTTCGCATATAGTACAACGATTGCTTCTGCCCAGGCTTCAAGTGGGGAACATGGCGACATCTGCTTTTCTCCTGAAGAGGGATGGGAATTGAGCATGGTGAAACTCAATGGCGAGGATGTCACCGCTCAGGTGAAAGACAACCGTCTTCCGTCGGGAGTTTCTGCCCAGTCGTCTTTGTTGGTCATTTTCCGCCCTATGGGTTACGATGTCAATCGTGATGGCTCGGTGGACATATCCGATGTGGTGACGCTTGTCAATTTCATACTTGGACAGTAAGGAAGTGAAGAGTGAAAAATGAAAAGTGAAAAGTGAAGAGTGAAAAATGAAAAGTGAAAAGTGAAAAGTGAAAAATGCCATCCGGCTCAATCGCTTCACGCTTCACTCTTCACGCTTCACGTTGAAATTTTTCACTTTTCACTCTTTAATTTCATCATAAATGAGGATTGCTACATTTGGGAGTTTGTTGTAACTTTGCACCCAAATTCGAAATAAGTATTGATTTAGGACTCATTTATGAAAAAAAATGTACTGCTGAGCGTTGCCTTCATATCCTTTCTTGGACATGGAGTGCAAGCCGAAAATGTGAATGGGATAGGTAATGGCGAAGTGAAAGAATCTGATGTGGCTGCCGTGGATACAGCCGTGGCACATCGATTCATGACAGAAGAAGTGGTTGTGGAGAACGACCCAAAGACTTTAGGTTCTCTTCGCCATCAAGCATTGAGTTACAGTGAAATAGGTGGCAGCAATTTGCAGGACTTGCAAGTGGCTTCTCTTAAGTCTGCCTCCCAATTTGTTCCCAATCTTTATATGCCCGACTATGGCTCCCGTCTTACCTCTGCTATATATATAAGAGGTATAGGCTCGCGCATCAATACGCCTGCTGTCGGACTCTACGTCGATGATGTGGCATTTCGCGAGAAGTCGGCTTTCGACATTTCCTTCAGCGATGTGAGCCGCATCGAGGTGCTTCGCGGCCCTCAATCCACCCTCTATGGCAGCAATGCTATGGGTGGACTCATTCAGGTCTATACCCATTCTCCACTCGAAGTGTTCCAGCTCGGTCGTCAGACGGTGGTGAACTTTGGAGGTAGCACCAAGGATGTGGGACGTTACATCAATTTCCGCACGATGCACCCTGTGGGCAATAGTGCTGCCTTCAGCGTGAGCGGATTCTATCAGGGAAGCGATGGCTACAACACGAACACTTACTTGAACCGCCATTCCAATGGAGGCGATGCAGGCGGTGGCAAGTTCCGCTTCGTCTTCAATCCTGAGCGGAACCGTCGATTCTTGCTCGATTTCCAGACAAGCCTGGAGTATAGCGACGAGAACGGCTACGACTACTACAATGTGAAGAACCCTCAGATTGTGGAAGGCGAATTGGGCTCTTACCGTCGCACGCTTTTCAACACTTCGCTCAAGATGAGCTACAACTTTGCGCATAGCACACTCACTTCCGTCACCGCTGGCCAGTTCCTGCACGACCGTATGTTCATGGACCAGGACTTTACTCCTGCAAGCATCTTTACGTTGATGCAGAAGCAAAAGAGTCATTCGCTGTCGGAGGAGCTCGTGCTGAAAGGTGCTTGGCACAATATAGGGCTCGACTATGTGGTGGGTGGATATGTGTCTAAGCAATGGCTCAAGACCGATGCGCCCGTTGAGTTTGGTGCAGATGGCATTCAACAACTCATCCAGTCGGGAATCGATAAGGGCTTTGCTGCTGCCAATGCTGCAATGAGTTCGTTCGGCATGAGCTTAGGCATGAATATCGACGACAAGAACATGGTGGTTGATGGATTCTTCGACACGCCTGTGTTCAATGCTGCTGGCTTCGGACAGCTCACCAAGCACAACCTCTTTCTGAAGGGACTTGATTTGACTGCCGGCGTGCGTGTGGATTATGAGCACAACAAGATGAATTACCTTTCGTCTGCTACCTCACATTTCACGTTCCACATGAACCACGGTGCAAGGATGACAATCGATAAGCCATTTTCTTCTACGTCAGGATACGAAGGAACCATGAGGAATGACTACACACAGGTGCTGCCAAAAGCTGCATTGAGCTACCACATCAGTTCCGACGCAATGGTATATGCCTCTGCTGCGAAGGGATTCCGTTCGGGAGGCTACAACTTCCAGATGTTCAGCGACCTCATTCAGTCGTCCATGCGAAACGACATGATGAGTACCCTTGCCAGCGACCCACAGTTGGGTTCCCGTATGGCAAACTACATTTCCATCGGCACCAATCCTTCTGCTGACTCCACCACAGTCTATAAGCCAGAAACCAGCTGGAACTTTGAACTCGGTACTCACCTCACACTCTTCAACGGACACCTCAACGCCAACGCTGCTGTATTCTACATCAAGACCAAAGACCAGCAGCTTGCTCGCTTTGCCGCAGGCAACGGACTGGGTCGCCAGATGGTGAACGCCGGCAAGAGCAAGAGCTACGGAGCTGAAGTGGAACTGCAAGGATGGTTCCGTCTCTTCAGCAATCCTTTCTCTTGGAGAGGTTCCTACGGCTATACCCATGCCACCTTCACCGACTACGATGCTGGTGTGAGCAACGGAGTGAGTCACAACTACACCGACAACTACGTACCTTTCTCTCCGCTCCACAACTTCTCGCTTGCTGCTGAGTATGCCATACCACTCGGCGCGAGCTCGCTCAAAAACCGTCCACAGCTCCTCCTCGGTGCGAACCTCATGGGGCAGGGCAGAGTGTATTGGACCGAAGACAACACTGCCAGCGAACCTTTCTACATGCTCCTCGGAGCACATGCAGCAGTGCAGTGGGGAAAAGTCACCATCAACCTCTGGGGCAAGAACTTGACCGACAAGTGCTACGTGCCATTCTATTTCGTTTCCATGTCGAATGGCTTTGCACAGACTTCTCGTCCTCGCCAGTTCGGTATCGACTGCACGCTGAAGTTCTAAGCGTGAACGCTTAGAGAGTTAAAAGTTAATCAGTTTTATGTCTAAGGTCTGAGGTCAAAGGACTAAGGTCGCCTTTGACCTTTGACTTTCGACCTTTGACTTTTTTAACTTTTAATTTTTAACTTACCTAAAACTCGGGATCAGTCCCTGCTTTGTTGTCGCCAAGACACAAGCAGGGATTTTTTGTTGTCTATCACCCATACTTTCAAAAGATTTTTCCTGAAAACTGCGCCTTTTCCAAATGGATGTCATAAAATTGTTATGCACATCTTAAAAACATTAACACAACATGAAAAGTATTTTTGAATTTTTGGGCTTATCGAGCAGTAAGCAAAAAGGAAATGTAGGTGGAACCACAAAGACAGACAAGAACGTAAACAAGCCAGAAGAAAAGACTGAAAGCAGAGAAACGAAACAGAAGCAGCAAACAGAACGGATGGAAAAAGAGAAAAGCAACAAGGCACATATCTACAATTTGATGATTGTGGATGAAAGCGGCTCCATGTCGCACCTGCGAGAATCAACACTCTCGGGAATCAACGAAACCATCCAGACAATTCGCTCTTCGCAGGAGAAGTATTCGGAAACACAGGAACACAGACTGACACTGGTGACATTCGATTCAGGTTCGAATCGTCCCAATGTGAGAACGATGATTGACAACGTACCCATTCTCCAAGTATATCAGTTTGGACAGTATCAACCCAATGGATGCACTCCCCTTTACGATGCAATGGGGCAGTCGTTGACGCAACTTCATCAACTGATTAAAGATGACGAGGATGCCACTGCCGTAGTAACAATCTTGACAGATGGGCTGGAAAATTCCTCAGTGGAATGGAAAGCATCTGATTTGCGTATGTTGATAGAAAAACTGAAGGAAGAAGGATGGTCCTTCTCCTATATGGGTTCAGCGCACAACGTGAGGGAAGTGACCGACCTCCTCTCTATCGACAACGTGATTGAGTTCAGCCATGACGACTTGGGCGCAGGTAACACATGGAGACGAGAAAGCTCATCGAAAATGGCATATTATGACAAGATGGACAAACTCTACTGCAGGGAAAGAATCACGTCGAGTGCAGAAAGGCGAGCAAGAAGATGTCAGTTTGCGCAAGAATACTACAGTCCGAGAGTAACCCCCGACCATATTGACGAACTGAAAGAAAATGAGATTTTTGTGTTTAGCAGTCATTCCAGCGGTGTTCATGACAGTGGTGCCGCATTGCAGGCAGTACTTTGTTTTGGTGCCATACAAGGACAGGGAGAAGGACTGCAAGGCAAGAGCTATGCCATCCCGACATCGGCTGGCATCATAGCAACCGAAGAAGCCGTTGACAGGTTTGTTGCATACGCCAAGAATCATCCCGAAATGCATTTCCTCGTCACAAGGTTGGAATTGGAAACCCTGGGCTACCAACCTTCCATGATAGCACCCCTGTTCAAGGATTGCATTACCCTTGAGAACGTGTCCCTCCCTGCAGAACTCTGGAAATGCTTGGGACTGAAGATGGAAGACTAAAAGTGAAAAGTTAAAAGTGAAAAATTTCAACGTGAAGCGTGAAGTGTGAAGCGTGAAGCGAAGTACAAAGAACAATTTACAAAGTACAATCAGGGATTTAAAGGATTTTTTAGGATTATTAGAGAGTTAAAAGTTAATAGTTAAAAGTTGAAAGACAAACTGGATAGCCAATTTTTAATTTTTAACTTTTAATTTTTAACTTACCAAGTTGTTCCTTGTCCTTTGTCCTTTGTACTTAATTTAGGTAAGTTCTAAAAATTAATATTTGTGAGTGGAAGCCGTACCTTCTGAATCAATTCAGTTGGCTGAAGCCCCTCAAAGGGCATCCCCGGCTCGC